>JGI12316J15310_10000125_pt24 | contig 36093 bp, 30 predicted proteins | sample MarCyaLeptolynsp_FD_15310 | JGI IMG/M metagenome (IMG submission 15310)
CGCAGAATTGCTATTGCAGGGTACAATGCAATTCAGTGATCCAGTTGATATGGTCATGTTCTCGGAGCATTATCCGTTCCTCGATCAACTTAACGAGTATCAAGTTATCCCCGCTCCAGTTATCCAGGGAGACCGCGTGGCCGGCCGCATGAGTGCGGAAGACACTCGACCGAACTGGGCAGCTACATCGATACTGGAACGAGACCTCAACGCTAACCAACAGAACGAAAAGCGCAGTTCATTTCTGGCACGTCTCTCGTTACGCAGTAGAAATGAGCTTCGCGGGCTTGTTGGTGGGACGCGCTATGTCGTTGTTCCACATGGATGAATGGGAGGGAACGATGTCGTAAACTAATAGTGTATACGGCAGGGGACGCAAAGATCAAAACGACCAACAAAGATATGGAAAATAGGCTACCCAATTCCAAAATAGGGAGAATTTAGAGTTCCTTCGTAGGGAAATTTCGATATTCCGCTTTGCGAGCAAGAAACATTAACTCGCTTTCAAGTGACTCACGTAGGCCACCAGAAATGTTCGGGGGAGTTGTGTATTTTTATGGCCAGCAAGGGTTTACCGATATGAGTCTCGATCCTTTTTCATCTGAGAATTGAAGCTCTCCAACTTCAGGGCAGAGTCCTTCGTTTAATTGGAACGCGACCCAACGTGTCCCTGGGACGGGCTAGAGTTTTCCGCGTCAACTCAAGAATCAATTGGCGTTCAAACACTCAGCTCTGAACCTTCCGTTAAACGCGTCAATAAAGGCATTGTCGGTCGGTTTTGACCCGAGACCCCAAAACTCCTCCAGTTTGATGTAGAGTCCGTCGCAGTCAGGAGACGGATGGAATGAAGCGTTCAAGGTTTTCAGAAGAACAGATCTTCAGCATTTTGCGGGAGCAGGAGAGCGGCCCAAAAACGGCGGACGTTTGCAGGCGGAATGACATCTCGGAAACTACCTTCTACAAGTACAAAGCCAAGCTTGGGGGTATGGGCGTGTCTGATGCTCGCAAACTGGAGGCACTGGAAGACGAGAACGCGAAGCTCAAGAAGTTCCTAGCCGAAGCCATGCTCGAATACGTTATGCCGAAAGACGTCGCGTCAAAAAAATTAACGCCCGGTGCAAGACGGTAAACTGCGGCTCACCTGAGCGGGGTGCACTGTGTGGGCAAACAGCAGGCGTGTGCGGTCTTGGCAATTGACCGTTTGAGTCTTCGGTATCGAACTCTTCTACGTTATGAAGTCGATCTGTGTGAAACCATGAGACAAGTCGCCGGAGAGCGCCGGCGCTTCAGCTACATGCGTATGCTCCTGATGCTGGAACGTCAGGGCATCCGAATGAACCAGAAGAAGCGAGACTCGCCTCCGTCGCAAGGAGAAACTTCAATTCCGCAAAAGTGGTGGCCGGAAGCAAGCTTTGGGCAACAGACGGTCGATGGTGCTACCAAGCAGACCAAACGAGCAGTGGAGCCTAGACTTCGTGTCGGATGCCTTTGCGGACGGCCGCCGTTTCCAGGTACTGGCTCGTGTCACTGAGGAGTGCTAAATCGTAAAATAGATGAAAGCAATCGAATGCGTACTTCGCCAAGGATGCAAAGTGAGGTACACCATCATGGCCGAGCATCTCTCCGTGTTTTCGGTGCTAGCGATGTGCCGGTGCTTGCGCCTCCATCCGAGCGGCTTTTGTGCCTGGCTGAAGAACCCGCTGAGCAAACGGGCTCGGGATGATCTGCGTCAGAACGAACCTCTAACCAAGGCCTGGCGGGAGAGCGTCAATTCATCGTGGAGGAACCCGACAGGATCTGGATGATAGACATCACCTACATCAGGACGTTGGAAGGGTTCACCTATCTTACGGCTGTGATCGATCTATGCGCCCGCCGTGTCGTCGGCCTCATCTCGGCATTGCAAGCAACGCCTGCCGGGCAATGGGTCGATGCGGAGGCGTCAGACCACGGTGGTCGTGTTGCAAGCGTTGCTCATGGCGGTATGGCGGAAGAAACCAAAGGGCAAGGTTCTGGTCCATTCGGATCAGGGGGGCACAATTCACAAGCATGGACAGGGCATAGTGCTTAAGGGCTCACAATCTGGAGCAATCCGTGAGCCAGCGGGCAAGCTGGAACGATACCACTGTTGCCTAGAGCTTCTTCAACTTTCTGGAGCGGGAAAGGGTACACCAAAGGACCTACAAAACCCGCGTCGAGGCCAGGCAGGATGTGTTCGACTACATCGAGATGTTCGACAACCCAAGCGCAAGCACGTAAGAAACGGGACGCTGTCACCAGTCGTGTTCGAAATACAGCAGAAAATGAAAGCCGCGAGCGTCTAGAAAACGCGGAACTGTTCACACTATGTCTACCCAGCATCGGTTATTCATAAAAATTAGTGACTAGCGCTTTTTCTGCGCAACCCTTTTCGCTACAAGGTGTGCAATGACCTCTTAGTACATAAAATTTTCAAGTTTCTACTTTCAATACGCTCCCAAAGGAAAAATTTTGTACCAACTAAATAGCCCCCAAAAGCTTAAACGATACGGTGACTACGGATGAATGAAACGAACAAATCAAAAAACGAACCAAATCCGCTCGTGAGTGTCGTTCTTCCATTTTACAATAGGGAAAAAGTCCTACCACGCGCAGTGACAAGCGTTTTGCGTCAATCCTATCAAAACATTGAACTAATCTTGGTGGATGATTGCTCCACCGATCTTTCGTGCGATGTTGCAAGGTCGTTTGAAGATGAGCGGATTAGAGTTTTTTCGACAGAGACGAATGCGGGCGCGGGAGGGGCACGCAACAAGGGACTGTCTGAAGTTCGGGGGGAGTATATCGCATTTCAAGACAGCGATGATGAGTGGTTACCAAGTAAAATAGAAGCACAGGTGAATTTCCTGAACAATGCCCCGCCTTCAGTTGGAGCCGTCTTTGGCGGTAAACTGCTTGTTTATGAAGACAAACAAAATGGCTCAATTGATGGCTCTGTAAAATACGTTCCTGCAAGCATGCATAAATCGAAGCTGAGCGTCGAAGACATGCTAATCAAGGGAAATGTTATTAGCCCTCAAACGCTCATGATCAGATCTAGTGTTGTTGAGGCGACTGGTCTTTTTGATGCTCGTCTAAAAAACAACGAGGACTGGGACTTTATGTTGCGGCTATCCGGAGCGTGCAAAATCCACTATATGGAGATGCCCGTAGTCGTAGCGTATCTTCAAGCCAACAGCATAACCAAAGACACACAGGCAACCACTGTTTCTCTAGAATTGATAGCCAATAAGTTCAAAGACACGCTATCGAAGGATCCGAAAGCATTTGCCAAAATTTTGCGAAGAGTTGGCAGCGGATATTACGACAACGAAGATTATATGCAGGCACTCAAGTACCATAAAGCGGCGGTTGGATTAGATCCGACGCAGCCAAAATCATGGATAAGGCTCTTGGGCTCTACTTTGGCTGGAACTTTGACACGTCTCAAAATTCTTCGATGATCAAAAACAAAGTATCTCTCGACTAGTAACAGTATTCGTCAGCTCTGACGTCCGTCAGAGTTATCCGTGATACTGCCGCAGCTTTGAATTCAACATGTTTAGCTACTCTGGAGTATAATCCGTGTCGGAAGAGCAAATGATGTCGCGGTCATCTGAATTGGTAATCGGCCTGTTGTGGCACTCAGTCAATTCTGACAACCTGGGAGTTGGAGCTCTGACCGCCTCCAATATCGCGATTGTTGAAAAGCTATCGGAGGCTCTTGGTTTACGCCCGCGGTTCCTCGTCATAGGGTGGCGCGATGCCGGGGCTGCCTACATTTCCAGCGACAATGTCGAGGTCGTGGACATTAGGATGCGCGACCTTGTTCGCCCATCAAAACTACACGCAGCAGTTAGACGGTGTGACTTAGTGATTGACATCAGTGCTGGAGACAGCTTCGCGGACATCTATGGAGCGAAGCGCATCGGTTCTAACCTTTTGGGTAAGTTGGCAGTGTTACTGTCGAAAAAACCATTACTCTTCGGTCCGCAAACCATCGGCCCCTTTAATAACCGGCTGGCAAAATCTGCTGCAGAATTCTTCATTAAAAGATCTGATCTCGTTGTCTCGCGGGATTCCCTATCAAGTGACTATGTGGCGCACTTGAACCTTGGCGAGAAATTCATCGAGGCGACTGATGTGGCAATTCGATTGCCCTACGATCCTGCGTCATATTCGCGCAATGAACGGGTCAGGATCGGGCTAAATGTATCAGGATTATTGTTCAATGGTGGGTACACACAAAACAATATGTTCAATCTGAAGGCAGATTATCCAACCGTGGTTCGACGGATAATAAGGGAACTTTTGGAAGATGAAAGTCAACCAGAAATCCACTTGATTGGCCACGTGAATGCCAGGGAAATGCCTGTCGAAGATGACCATAGGATTTGTGATGCCTTGGCCTCCGAATTTCCTGATACAAAACTAGCGCCGCGCTTCGAAAGCCCTTCGGATGCGAAAAGTTATATTTCCTCAATGGATTTCTTCGCTGGAGCAAGAATGCATGCATGCATAGCGGCCTTTTCTTCTGGGGTACCGGTCGTTCCCATGGCCTACAGCAGAAAATTTGAAGGACTCTTCGGTACGCTTGGATACGAACGAACAACTGACTGCCGGAGCGAAACAGAAGAGAAAATTGTTGCAGCGGTCCTCTCAGGTTATCGAAATCGCAAGCTACTTCACGAAGAAGTCAAACAAACACTTGCTATTGCTGACCGCAAGCTAGGCATCTATGAGGCCCGGATAGCCTCGTTTCTTGAACACGTTCGGGAAAAGAGGCAATAGTCGCGATGACTTCAAGTCGTTTTTCAGGAATATACTTAGCGACAGTCCATCATATACACAAGTGCTTGGTTTGCAGACGAAAAAGATAAAGCCGTGCTTGAGGACGTCGTTGTAAAGGTTTTTTTCATTCCAGCGGTGCGATGCAGAGTTGCCGTAGTCAATGATGCGTCTAATGGCGAAGCGTTAATCATCGAATAGCTAGTTTCGCTTAAAGTGGAAGATCAAACTGCGACAAACGAAATGGTAACAAGTGATTTTGGCCGGGTCTGTTGGACCTTTTCGAATAACGGATCGAGACCAAATGCACAGTTTGCTCAAAAACGCGCAATTCGTTGTCAGTGTAACTACTATCGGTCCGTTACTTTTTTTCAGATTGTTCAGGCAGACTTGATGCGGATCAGATTATGAACTCTCGAACTCTTATTGTCCTCTTTCTTCTCAGCCTGACCATTCCTGTTTTCTTTTTCATCGGACCATTACGCCTTTCAGCATACCGATTGTTTTTGTTGTTAGGGCTTTTTCCTGCACTTTTTGTGTGGATGACCAGCAAGTCGGTACCAAAAATATTTCCCGATTTCCTCGTTTTGTTTTTTCCGGTCTGGGCTACGCTCGCCCTTACGACACATTATGGATTTGCCTTCGCAGTTGAATCGGGAGGCATGATTTTCATTGAGACAGCCGGCACGTACTTTATTGCGCGTGTACTCGTTCGAAGCCCGGAAGACTTCGAGACAGTGATGAAATCGTTGATCGGCATCGTCATTGTCCTCTTCCCATTTGCGATATACGAAACCCTGACTAAGCACGAAATCCTGATAGAATTGTTCCGGTCCGTCGGCAGAACCTATGGCATCGTTGAAAAAGAACCCAGATGGGGACTCGATCGCGTACAAGGGCCGTTCGAACACCCAATTCATTTTGGGGTGTATTGCGGTATAGCCCTTAGCTTTGCCTTTTACTACAAGGCTACCTTACAGTCCTTCGTTTACCGTGCAGCTAGGGCCTCTGTGGTACTTGTCGCAGCCACCCTCTCATTGTCTTCTGGACCTCTGACAAGCTTGCTGGCGCAAGCTGGCCTTATCGGATTCGATCTAGTTTCGCGATCCTACAAAGAAAGATGGCGCGTCCTCACAGCAGGTGCAGTTGTATCCTGGGTCGTTGTCGATTTGCTTTCAAATCGAACACCACCAGAGGTCTTTATTACTTATTTCGCCTTTAGTGCACACACAGCCTACAATAGGGTCAATATCTGGACGTATGGGACAAAATCGATCGGCAACAATCTTATTTGGGGCATCGGCTACGAAGAGTACGAAAGACCTGCCTACGTTTTTTCGTCGAGTGTTGACATGTTCTGGATCCTGCCAAGTATGCAGTTTGGTTTGCTTGCCGGTTTGGCGCTAGTGGGCGTCTTTATGATTATCACGTTGAGAGTTTGCTTTGCAAAGATTTCGGATCAGCGCCTTAGTATTATTAGGCGCTCTATAGTGATTTGCTATGTCGGAATAATACTTGCCGGCTGGACGGTTCATTATTGGGCCGCCATGTATTCCCTTGTCATTTTCATGTTCGCGAGCGGAATTTGGATCTTTACAAATGATTGGCAAAACAGTGTCAATGAGCCGTTGGGCGAACAATCTACAAGGCTAAATAAACAGAAAGAAAAAGTAGTTGCCTCACGTAAGAGGCCGAAACGAACTAGATACGGTTACACACGAGCAGATACTGGCAAGTTGAAAAAGTAACTGCGAGCTGACCGCGTTTGACCTGAGACCTCTAAACTCCACCAGTTTGATTTAGAGTCCGTCGCAGTTAGGAGACGGACGGAATGAAGCGTTTAAGGTTCACGGAAGAACAGATCATCAGCATTTTGCGGGAGTGGGAGAGAGGCCAGAGCCGTTGGACAATTGCAGGCAGCACGGCATCTCGGAAGTGACCTTCTACAATTAGAAAGCCAAGTTTTGGGGGTATGGACTTGTCGGACGCTCGCAAGCTGCAGACACTGGAAGACGAGAACGCGAAGCTCAAGAAGCTCTTAGCCGAAGCTATGCTCGAAAACGTTTTGCTGAAGGACGTCGCGCCACAAAAATGGTAACGCCCGATGCAAGACGGTAAACTGGGGCTCATCTTTGTGGAACGCACGGCGTGAGCCAGCGTCGAGCGTGTGCGGTCTTGGCAATTGACCGGTCGAGCATTCGGTATCGAAGTCATCGATCTAATGATGCCGATCTTGGTGAAGCTATGAAGAAGATTGCCGGTGAACGTCGGCGCATTGGCTACAGGTGTATCCATCTGATGCTGGAACGCCAGGGCGTGCGAACGAACCAGAAGAAGCTGAGACGGCTCTATCGCGAGGAAAAGCTGCAAATCCGCAAACGAGGTGGTCGGAGGCGAGCCGTGGGCACCAGACGACCGATGGTGCTGCCCGGTAGGACAAACGAGCGGTGGAGCCTAGACTTCGTGTCGGATGCCTTTACGGACGGCCGCCGGTTTCGGACTTTGGCCGTGGTCGATGACTACAGTCGCGAGTGCCTGGCGCTGGTGGCCGATACGTCGTTTTCCGGCTTGCGGGTCGCCCGTGAGCTCGATGTACTTATCCGTCTGCGTGGCAAACCGGCCACCGTGGTTTCCGACAACGGAACCGAACTCACCAGCATGGCCGTTCTCAAATGGTGTCAAGAGACTGGCGTCGACTCGCACTACATCCAACCTGGCAAGCCAATGCAGAACGGCTTCGTCGAAAGCTTCAACGGCAGCTTCAGGGACGAGTGCCTCAACGAAACGCTATTTTCGTCGCGCGCCGAAGCCAATTCTCAAATCACATCATGAAAGGACAACTACAACCAAAACAGACCCCACTCATACCTGGGCAATCTCACGCCCAACGAATTCGCAATGAAAATCACGTTGCAAACAAGTGCAGCATAAGGCCCAAAATCAACCGAAGGACTTCGGCTAGACCGGATGAGGAACGGGTCACAGGTCACGTTTTCTGCCGCCCTACCTTAAGTTTTCTTCTCCAGTTCGAGCACGACGGGTTACAGCATCCCGCTTCTGACGTGTTGATTTTTGGAATTGTAAAATCTCGATATAGTCTAACTGGTCACTCATTGCGTCGTGGCAGATTTTGGGATTTCGTTTCTTTACGATGCCATTTCTTAGCAATTTGAAGAGTTATTCAGCAACAGTGTTGTCGTAGCACAGTCCGTGCTGACTAGAGTATCCGTGCACTCATTGCATCAATATTAGAAGTACAGACGTTACAAAAAACCTCGAACGCTTCGGATTTGGTGTATCGCAACGTTCACATAGCAGCGGCAAGGGTAGCTGAATGATACGTCTTGACTAGTCTAGCCGACCGACCTTATGCGCAGGCCTGAAAGACATCGCAAAAAGTGTACGAGTCTTTCAGACCTACCTTGGCCAGTTAAGCTATTAGCTCAACATTGGAATTCATGAAGTCTTCTAGTGAAACCCCAAGGATTTTAACGTAGTTGGATGTCGACCACGAAAATCCGCTATCGGGGCCATCCAGATTTAAGTGAAGCGCGCCCTTGTGTTCAAATGCCTTTTCAAACAGAGCATTTTTGTCCGCGTACAAAGACCCTTCTAAAACGAAGATGTCTTCAAAGACGTCAAAGTCGACTATTTCGTCTCCAACACCGCTTTCAAGCCCGAAAACAAACTGATCCGCTCCTTCACCGCCGGTTAGTTTGTCTTTTCCTTCGCCGCCGTTTAGAACGTCGTTATCGTCTCCGCCAGAAAGATAGTCTCGTCCGTTACCGCCCAAAAGAGTGTCGTTGCCTATCCCACCGTTCAGAGAATTGTAGTCAGCATCACTAGCAATGAGAATGTCGTCACCTGCCTCGCCATACAGTTTGTCGCGCCCCTCACCGCCCCTTATGGTGTCATTTCCGTTGCCGCCGAAGAGCTTGTCTGAACCCTTGCCTCCATCAATGGTATCGTCCCCATCACCACCAAAAATTGCGTCATGGGCATCACCGCCATAAATTGTATCGTTGCCTTCTTGGCCTTCGGCTCTGCCCCAGTTTTGATCACCGAGGTAAATCAGGTCGTCGCCCTCACCTGCGAAGATTCTGTCCTTTCCTCCGAACCCGTAAATTTCATCTGCTTCTTCAGTCCCCTTCAAATAGTCATTTGCGTTTGATCCTTCGATCAAATTTAGGATATCTTCGTCAACGGGGTCCGAGGTCGACCCACCTGTATCAGTCGGCTCTTCAGGAACCGGTTCTGGTTCTTCAGGCATTGGTGCTGGGTCAGCAGGGGTTTGGGATGAAGTAGGATCCTTCACCCAGTCACGAATTTCACTTACTTGGTCCTCTGAGATTGATGACCTTATGAAAGCAACATTGTCGACGTTACCTGTGAACCCTTTGCTAAATGGGCTTCCCAAGTGCATTGTATGGCCGCTAGAAGCAATCTGCGAAGCCCCTTCAGGCACATCCGCGCGGGATACTTCGATGCCGTCTATGTAAAGAGCTGCGGTGCCTTCTTCACCAGAAAAGGTTATTGCAAGGGAATGCCACGAGGTGTCGTTAAGCCCCAGATTTGCGGCATTCAAATTTACTGACCCTTTATCAGTGTGCAACACCGCGTTAACGCCCGTATCGGTCAGCGTTACAAGTAAACTACCCGTAAAATAGAATAGATGACCACCAGAGCTCGCATCTTCCTTCTGAAAATCTGCGATTATAGAGTATTCGGAATTGTTTATCAGCTTGTCAGAATACTCTAAACTGATAGCTCCACCGTTCAGCTTCGCTGACTTGCCGTCTGATCCGGATACTATTTCTACAGCCGAGTACGCACTTACCTCGAGATTGTTTTCGACAGTGTTTTTAAATCCATCCTCGAAATCTAGGTGGAAGAGTTTCGGATTTTCCACCTCGACGGTTTTCGCTAGCTGAAATTTACTACCATCCGCCAGTGTCACGCTCGCAGTAACGTCGTACATCCCCGACTTCGAGTAAGCGTGCGATGGCGCGGTTTCGGCAGAGCCAGTGCCATCACCAAAGTCCCATGCAAGAGTAGCTCCGTTAAGGTCTAAGGCCTTTCCGTGCATGTCTGTAAAAATCGCGCTAAACGAGTGTGTCATCATGTTAAGGCCCGCACCGGCATCACTCGCAACATGACCTGTCGATCCAGTATATTCGGTCAAGAATGAACCGACGCCCATTTGCTCAACAATACCACCAGGAAGTGCTTTCAGATCTGTGACATCAGCTTGACTGCCTGCAAGCGCGTTCACGAATAGATCGCCGACATAGTTGTCGAGTTCCGGCGACTCGTTTTGTACAACAAGATTGTTTCCAAGAGACCATTCGGCGGGTATGTTGCTTTCCCGCGGCACTATGTTATCAGCTACAACCACATTTTTTGAGTCACTAGATAAGTTTATTGAAGGAACACTCACTTCCTGCCCAGTATCTTGGTCTGCATTTTGAAGTATAGTATTGCTCTTGACAACAAGACCATTTGTTTCACCAACCGTGATGCCGTGAACATGCCCGTTGTGTATAATATTGTCCTCAATTACGATGTTTTGATAGTACATCTCTTCACCCGCAAGACCAAGATCAACCAACTGGTTGCGAATGAAGATGGATTGAGTGCTGTCCCCCTCGCCGCTGTTCAAAATGTTCGCACGGATTACAACATTCTCTGTAGGGCGTGTTGTTCCGGTCGTCCAAAACTGAATCATGTCAGCGTGGTCGCCACTACCAGCTGCAGTGTTAAAGTCGTACAAGTGATTGCTTTCAATCAACACGTTGCTCACGGTTGAAAAGTTTAAACCATCGCTACGAATGTCATGAATGTCGTTGCCTGTAATCTCCAAACCATCAACACCGCCAAAAACCGCTGCCCGTTTGAAATCAAAAAACTCGTTTCCATCTATCACTATGTTGCTTGACCCGGAAACGCTTAGACCATGCCCGGTCCCGTGCCCGTCAAACACGTCGTTTACGCCCTCAGCCAAGTCGCCATCGAAAATTGAATTAGCGATCTTTATATTCGAAGAGTTTTCAATGCGAAACGGAGATATCCAGTCTTCGGCACCTGCGCTCGCCTCGTAGTCAAAGGTCACTGATTCGAACGTAAGGTTTTCAACCCCGCGCAGGCGCAGAGAATTAAAGACCCCAGGATCTTCCAAGTCAGCCGATTGGATCGTTACTTCGCTATCGAACTTTGTGAACGCATGCCGTGCGTCGTACAAGTCAAGGGTACCATAGTTTCCTGCAGCAAGGTAAATCGTCTCGCCACCAGATGCGTCTTGCAGCGCCCTAAACAACTCGTCGGCACTTGAGACGAAAATTTCGGTGGCGTTTTTGACTGTGTCCACCTGCGCAACATTTGACATGGGTTAACCCTTGTGAAGACTATCGTTTCACAAACATACCAAGCGCCCGTTTAGACCACGTTTAACCGACAAGATAATTTCGAAGAAATTCTGACGAAATTTATTAGATTCTTTTAACTATCCCAGGTAATCAATTGAATATTAATAATAATTAGATCATAGGGCGACGTCACACTGATTTAGTCTGCCCACTATTGCCAAAGAATGGCTGCTTTTTTGTTTTCCTAATTGCGGAAATAAGAGCCTATTTTTGCTCCCCAGTTTGAATGAACTGCTGAAGACTTTCCGTAAATTCGTTACGATGGCATTTTTGTATTTTTTTGACAGGATCGTATTCCAAACGCGACCCAATGCAGCATCGATATGCTCAGTGAAGGAACCCACACGCCTAGTCAGAAAAGTAAATAAATATCAAAAACCGTTCCCTACTCCAGTAGAGTAAAATTTAAAGCATCAGATGTCTACCAAACCAAAGCAATTCTGACTTTACGGAGATCTTCAGTTTTGATTGAGGCTTAACGCTACGCTAGTGTTCGCAGTTGTGATGTGATTTGTCCCTTCGCAAATTGTGAAGTTAATCCAGACATTGAACACTCCGGAAATTTCCAAAATCTGCGCTTGGCGATCCGTATGGAAAAAGCAAATTTCAACCAAGCGACGTATTTGCAAATAGATCTCTTCGCTATTCAATGCGCCGCAAAAGAGGCCGTATCAGAGAATGAGCCAATCCAGCGCTTATCAAATATGTCAATCAGCTGAGTCTGATACGTTGCTCAACAACTCGTCCTTGACCACGAGTGCTGAAGAGCGCGAGCGGCACCCCGACTGAGCATGAAACCTATTTGCAGACTTCAATTTCTGTTGATCTTCGGTCATTTGAACGATGATGCTTACATCGTAAACATCTATATGGAATAGAAAATAAGAAACATCTTCATCATTAGCGCTGGACTATTCCCTTCCAGCTCAATTTCTCAATAGATCATGTCAATTTTTTTCTTAAAACAGAAAAGGCGCGCTTTGGTGCTCAAAGCGCGCCCTAAAAACATCTGGCAGATAAGATCAGCCCTGACTACGACGACGACGGAACAGGGCCAAACCACCAAGTCCAGTCGCCAGCAACAAAGCTCCTGCCGGAAGTGGGACCGGTGTCACACGTACCGCATCTACATCAAATCCGCCAGTTTCGGATCCCTGGTGGAACTGCTCAGAATTATCAATCAGAGCCAAGGTATCCCACCGACCCACGTCCGGAAGCAAGATTGAACCACCACCTTGTGCCAGGAGGTTGGTAATTGAACCGATCGATGTGAAGACACCATTCAGGCCTAATTCTATGAAAGCTTCTTCTTGGAAATCAGCGACATCTCCGAAGGTTACTTCGAAGATCCTTGCTGACGTATTGAAAAACTCCCCAAACGTGAATTCAACTCTGCTGCCGAAGCCGATTTCAAAGAAGTTGCCATCACTGGCTCCCAACGCGTTGAGAGGGTTGTTACGGCCATCCGACGTACCCCGACGCGCAATGCTATCGTCGTTTTCGTACGTGATTGTCGTTGCGTAGCCCCCGTCGAAACCGCCCGGACCAACTGTCACAACCGCGGCGTTTGCTGCAAATGACGCAGTCGAAAGAAGTGCAGCTAAAGCTGCTGTGGTTGCAAATTTGCGCATGTCTACAATCTCTTCCTAATGTTGCAATTATTGTCAAATTTCGTCCATACATTAACAAACCGCTTCACGAAAATCAACGACTTTAAGTTTATTTTAATCCTTTCAAAATGGCAAACAGATAATTTGAATTCGCAAACTGAAACCCAAACTCGGTGAATATCAAAAGACTGGGATTTCAACGTTCTTTTTTATGGCCAGCTACCTCTGAAATTGGGCTTTTGAAATTTGGAAAGCGCCAATATGGAAGCTCAGAAAGCAAACCGCTCAAAACGCAAAAAAGACTGGCAAGTGTCATCGATCAAAAAGACTGCTCGGTGTTGCGCTACACAGGGGGTGGCGTTTGCTCAGCTATCCCCAACAAATACTTCCCATACTCCGTTTTCCCGAAAACCTCCGCGTGCTCTAGCAGCTTCTCCCGGTCGATCCAACCGTTCACGTAGGCGATTTCCTCTGGGCAGCCTGACTGCATGCCCTGCCGCACTGAGAGCGTCCTGACGAAATTGCCGGCATCAAGCAGAGATTCGTGCGTCCCTGTGTCGAGCCAGGCGAAACCGCGGCCCATGCGTTCGACGTTCAAGGCGTCTTCGCGCAGATACGTATCCAGCAACGAGACGATTTCCAGCTCGCCGCGCGGCGACGGCTTTACTTCGCGTGCGCGCCGGGGTGCGTCGCCGTCCAGGAAATAGAGGCCTGTAACGGCGTAGTTCGACGGCGGGTCTGCGGGCTTCTCGATGATTTCCTCTGCAAGCCCAGCATCGTTGAACTTTACAACGCCATAGCGTTCGGGATCGGCAACATGATATCCGAATACGGTCCCTCCCCGCTCTCGGCTGTCGGCCGCGCTAAGCACCTCCGGCAGGCCGTGGCCAAAAAAGATGTTGTCGCCGAGCACCATTGTGGACGGTGCCCCGTCAAGGAAGTCCTCGGCAAGAATGTAGGCTTGCGCCAAGCCATCAGGTGACGGCTGGACAATGTACTCAAACCGCATGCCCCACTGGCTGCCGTCCTTGAGAAGTCGTTTGAACTGCGGCTGATCTTCCGGGGTTGTGATGATCGCAACTTCCCGGATGCCCGTCAGCATAAGCACCGAAAGCGGATAATACATCATCGGCTTGTCGTAGATCGGCATCAGCTGCTTGGAGACGGCCATGGTCAGCGGAAACAACCGTGTGCCGGATCCCCCGGCCAGTATAATGCCCTTGCGATTTGTCATGCGGTTTCACCCAGTTTAGCCAAAGTGTCTGCAACGCCTGCTTTCCAGTCGGGACGCTCCAGCCCGAATGCGGACAGCGACCGGCAATCCAGCCGGGAATTCAAAGGACGCTTAGCCGGCGTCGGAAAAGCCGTTGTCGGTATGTCTTCGACACTGACCTTTCGACCCGCCTGCCTGAAAATCTCGCGAGCAAAATCCGCCCAGCTCACATCAGGTGCTCCGGCAAAGTGGTAAGTGCCTGTCTTCGATGGGTCGTCCTTCAGTACGCTTGCGATCGTCTCGCAGGCCTCGGCGATTGCCGAGGCCGGCGTCGGCCCGCCGACCTGATCGGCAACGATAGTCAAACGGTCGCGCGTTTCAGAAAGGCGCAGCATGGTTTTGAGGAAATTCGCGCCGTGTGCGGAGAAAACCCAACTGGTACGCAGGATCACGTGGTTGGGGGCGATATCCACAATCGCCTTCTCGCCAGCCAGCTTCGTGCGCCCGTAAGCGCCAAGCGGTCCTGTTTTGCCGTCAGTTGCAAAGGGCTCATCGCCTGCACCATCGAACACATAGTCAGTCGAAATGTGAACCAGCGGAATGTCAAGCCTGGCGGCTGATTGCGCCATCATCCGGGGTGCGTCCGCATTTACTTTCAGTGCCAGGTGTTCTTCGTCCTCGGCCTTATCCACGGCTGTATAAGCGGCGGCATTGATGATCGCATCCGGCTTGGCTTCCTCAATCGTCTGGCAGATATCGGCACCGGTCGCGAGGTCGGCCTGCTTCCGCCCCAAAAACACCGCGTCAGGCAAGCGCTCACGCAGTTCGGTTGCCACTTGTCCGGAGGAACCAAAAACAAGGATCATGACTTGGCGTCCGTTTTCACGCCGAGCCTTTGACCTACACCTTTGCGGTCCTGCAAGGCCCGCCACCAGCTCTCATTCTTGAGATACCACTCGACAGTTTTTTCCAGACCTTCCTCGACGTTCACGCTCGGTTTCCATCCGAGTTCTTCACGAATGCGCGTCGGATCAATGGCATAACGCATGTCGTGACCGGGCCTGTCCGTCACGAATGTAATCTGCTCCGAGTAGGAGCCGTCGGCTTTCGGGCGTTTCTTGTCGAGCAGGTCGCAAATTGTCCTTACAAGGTCGATGTTCCGGCGCTCGTTTTCGCCGCCGACATTGTAGCTTCGTCCAGGCGCGCCCTTTTGAAGAACCAGCAGCAGCGCGTCCGCATGGTCCTCGACATAGAGCCAGTCCCGCACGTTCTCTCCCTTGCCGTAGACAGGGATCGGTTTACCGGCGAGCGCATTGAGGATGACCACAGGAATCAGCTTTTCCGGGAAGTGATACGGCCCGTAGTTGTTTGAGCAGTTGGTGAGAACAATCGGGAGACCGTAGGTTTCGTGCCACGCCCGCACAAGATGGTCGGATGCAGCCTTCGATGCGGAGTACGGACTTCGCGGATCATAAGCTGTCGTTTCAGTAAACAGACCTTCGTCTCCGAGCGATCCGAACACTTCATCAGTCGAGATCTGATGAAACCGGAACGTTTCCGGCTTACCGGCCTCCTGCCAGTAGGTCCTCGATGCCTCGAGCATGTTGAAGGTGCCGGTAATGTTGGTCTCGATGAAGTCGGAGGGGCCGTCAATGGACCGGTCCACATGACTTTCTGCAGCAAGATGCATGACTGCGTCGGGGCGATGTTCGGCGAAGATCCGCTTCAACGCATCCCGGTCGCGAATATCCGCCTGCTCAAACGCATAGAGAGGGCTATCAGCTACCATCGCGACATTGTCGAGGCACGCTGCATAGGTCAGTGCGTCCAGATTGACAACGTGCAGCCCCCGCTGAACGGCAAGCCTAATGACGGCCGAGCCAATGAAACCAGCTCCTCCGGTGACAAGAATTTTCATCAAAACCTCAAACCTCAAATGGTGTTTTGAACGCAGCCAAGGCAGGCGCCGCTGCATCCTTTTCCGACAAAACCGGTTTGATCCCCGCAAGCGGCCAATCGATCCCGCAACTGTCCCAATGAACGGCCCCGTCACATTCTGGGGCATAGAAATCAGAACATTTGTAAATGATCTCGCTATCGGGTTCGAGCGTCATGAACCCGTGCAGAAATCCCTCTGGCACGAACAGCTGTTTCCCGTTCTCAAAACTGAGTTCTGTTCCAAACCAGTTTCCGTAGGTTGGTGAATTCTGGCGGATATCGACAGCAACGTCGAAAATCCGCCCTCGTCCGCATCTGACGAGCTTTGCCTGCGCATGTGGGGGTGCTTGAAAATGGAGCCCTCGCACGGTGCCCGTTACGGCGCTCAAAGAGTGATTGTCCTGTACGAAGTCGATATTGATACCGGCACTTTCGAAGGCTCTTTTGCTCCAGCTTTCGGAAAAGAAACCCCTGTCATCTCCAAACCGCCGCGGCGTAATGAGAAAAACACCGGGCAACCCGGTTTCATCGACAATCATTTCAACCTCAAAACAGTCCTAGGGGAACCGACATCAATGGCCAATTTATGCCCCGTAAAACGCGCGATCTGTGCTGGTGAACACAGCGAACCTGTAGACCAGAAAACCGTATCGTTGCTTTTATCTCTGGCGTTCGCGGCGACTATACCGATATCGGAAACAGATGACGAAGACTTATTTGTTCCATTGTATTTTTGGTAAACTTGATGAAATTCTTATCCAGTTCCCCCAATAAAAACGAGAATCAGCCCTGTTTGCGACCATTGATGCGGTATTCTTGGCCGGAGCTCGCGGACAAAAAACCAGATGCCGCGTTCCTGGAAAAGCCAGACTTGTTCATCAACTCCGACCTCGTTGAGGCGCAAGACTAGCTGACGCGCACCTCTTGAGAGGAAGAAGCAAGTCTGGACATTCAGTCTGGAGTGCTTCAAGTTTCGCGGAAATCAGGGCATTGAGAGCTGCATCAGCTTGTCACTGCACAAACTCTTTGCGGAAAGAAATCACTTTGCCAAATCCAGGCACTTTCAGTTGTCTTGGGAGACGCTTCAACCTAAACACCTGTTTGATCTCGAAAATTTTCTCTTTCCACCCGCTCATCGTAAAAAATAGCGTTGCATTGCACCCAGCAATCGATTAACGTTTAATTAACTAAAATTTATGGGCTGCATAATTTTTTCCGTGGCCTGAACAAAAAAAGACAGTGCTCAAAATTCGCGGTTTTTGCGAATAAATGCATATAGATGTAAGAGTTTTTTATAATGACTGACAATGTTTATGGTTTCCATAGTACGGACGTGGGTCGTGCAATCCAGAGCGCATACCCAAAACAAACATCCAACTTTTTGAAGCGTAGCTTGGACCTTTTCGGGGCTGTGTGCGGGCTTGTTCTTTTAGCACCGCTCTTCCTGCTCCTGGCAATTGCTATCAAGACAACCAGTAGAGGCCCTGTCCTATTCAGGCAGGATCGGCATGGTCTTGGTGGCAGAACCTTCAAGGCGTACAAATTCAGGTCAATGTATGTTGAACAATGCGATCAGTCAGGTGTTCGCCAGACCGTCAAGGACGATCCAAGAATCACGCCGATCGGCCGTTTTCTGCGCCGAAGCAATTTCGACGAACTGCCGCAATTGTTCAACGTGCTGAAGGGTGAAATGTCTCTCGTCGGTCCGCGACCGCACGTCCCCGGAATGCTTGCCAACGGCGTTCAATATGAACAATTCGATCCGCGTTACCAACTGCGTCACAGAGTAAAACCCGGCATTACCGGTCTGGCTCAGGTCAATGGTTTCCGCGGTGAGACCAAGACGGCCCGTGCGGCCTCCATGCGCCTTTATTATGACCTCAAGTATATTGAAGTCCGCTCGTTTTTCCTTGATGTGCGCATCATCGTGAATACGGTTATCCAGGAATTTTTCAAGGGCAAGGGTTACTGATCCTGCCAACTAACGGTTCGTTCTGTTTCTGAACGAGCCAACACTCTGCCGGACAGCGAAGCCCGTGCCGCGCACAGGGCCCTACTTATTGTTTCACGACCGCAACATACCCGCTGGCACGCTATGCAATGCGGATCGTTTGGCAGAGAAAAAGACATGTTTGCCTAGTGTGCCGGCGGCATGGACCACGCGCTTTCCCCGCCCTATGTTGTTTGCTTGCAAGTGAACCTCGTCTGAAACGCAACGGGGCAGTCCGGCTTGGTGAAACACGGTCCTTATCGCACACGAACGCTGCAGCTAGCGAACCCGGTGAGCGCGTGCCTTCAAATGCGCACAGAGTTGTGGACGTTTGTTATTTGGTTTTGTGCAATTTCTGCCTTTGCCACGGCTGCATCGGCCCAAGATCCGGAAAATGCCCGCGACTGGATTGCACTTGCAATCGAACGCATCTGCTCCAATCCGGACATGGATGGGCTGGCTGCGCAGACCGCGTTACCCGGCAGCTGGCTGATCGAAGAGACACGGCAACCGGCAACTGGCGTTCCCAGCCGGGTATCGATGCGCTTCGCAATGCCCGGCGGGGCAGAGCTCTCACTTCAGTTGCGTCTGGCCAATGGTGCCATGCGCCAGTTTCGTGCTTCTGTTGCGGTCCCGAACGGGCAAAATCTTGATCCGCGTCTCCTGGCAATTGCCGACGGCAGCTGCGTCGTTCGATCAGCGCGTGAAATCCGCGAAGGCCAGGAACCCTTTGTCTACCTGGATCAGCTGGATGGAGACCTCACAACGCTGCGCTGGACGGAAACACTGCAAGCGCCATGGCCGCCAGGCGAGGACCCGGGCGGGGTGCGCGTCGGGCTGGTCGATTCAGGTCTTGCCTATGACCTCCCGCTCTTCAGCAACCGGCTCGCGCGCGACACGGACGAAGTTCCAATAGGGTACGATTTCTGGGACCTTGATCCATGGCCCTATGACGGCGATACATCACGCGGAGCCTTTCTTCCAATCCGTCACGGAACCGCCGTGGCCTCCATTGTTGCGCGCGAAGCGCCCGGCGCTGCGCTCGTTCCCTATCGCTATCCAAGACCCGACATGACACGCATGGCGAACCTGGTCGATCATGCGATCGCGCACGGTGTCAAAATACTCGCAATGCCGCTTGGCAGCCGGAAAGCAACCGATTGGGAAGCCTTTGCATCGGCACTCAAGGATCAGGACATTCTGGCAATTGTCTCCGCGGGCAATGACGGGCGAGACATTGACGAGAACCCCGTTTATCCGGCCGCGCTGAACCTTGACAACATCCTCACCGTAACCTCCGCAGATGCATTCGGACGGTTGGCGCAAGGATCCAACTGGGGGGGCGCGAGCGTTGACCTCATGCTGCCGGCCGAGAACATGGACGTAACAGACTTTCGCGGCGCTTCGGGCACCGCATCAGGGTCGAGCTATGCCGTGCCCCGTCTCGCTGCCCTCGCCGCCCGTCTGCTTGCAAGGGAGCCGGATCTCACAGCTTTGGATCTGAAAAACAGAATTCTCGAGCGCGCCGTCCCCTCTCCTTTCGAGGAAAAACGCCTGGTTTCCGCAGGGTGGATACCAGACCCGGAGGCCGACTGAGATATCAGCGGCGCGCCGGTCTGGGCGGCGCCGCATCGATAAAGCGCCGTGCAGCCTGTGCCTGCCTGGGATCGGCCTTCAAGAGTGCCTGATATCCTGCCTCGGCAAGGGCTGGATCGCCGCCCCAAACGCCTGACTGGATGGAAAAGCGTAGTGCCTGCGGGTCATCGGGCGCAGCTTCCATCAACCAGCGGGCATGTTCCGTCATCTCTTCAAACCGCGTCCCCAGCTGAAGAGAAACCAGCAGCGACAACCTTGAATTTATAGAATTGGGCACCTGTTCAACCGCCTGCCGATGCAGATCGACCGCCGCGTCAAATTCACCAGACTGTGCCAGGACGCGGCCAGCTTCCAGCAATTGGCCGTGATTTGACGATCGCACGCAGGCTTGCGACACCGGACCTGCCTGTGAAGCCGGGTCTTGAGCGTTTGACGCTGTCTCGATGGCAGCCGCACAGGCGACGAAATTCTTGCCAAGCCGCCTTGTCGTCCGTTCCGCCTCCGGATCCTCCGTCAGGCGCAAAAGGTCTTCGACCGCAGAAACCGGGATCGCTTCGAAGCGCCTGTCGCCGCCGCCGACGGCAATGCCAGTCAGCAGGCCATCTTGGCCGACAAGAGCGCCGCCGCTGACGCCGGGCTGCATGTGCGCTGTCACATGCAACCGGCCAAGGTCCGCTCCCCGCGCCGGCAGCATGATCAGATCGCCCGGTTCAAACACACTGACCTCGCGGCGTGCGACGTCCGCACCGATCGTAAAGTAGCGTTCCGTGGCGAGCTCTTGCGAATCCGGCTCAAGTATGGCGGCGTCCGCAGGCAGACCCTCCGCCTTCAACAGCACGAGATCGCCTTCATAGGCGGACGGCACGAGTTTTGCGACCCTTGGTCCAGCCGGTGTGTGCACCGTTGCCTCCAGGCGGTCGCCGAGCACGTGCCGGTTGGTGACCAGAAGATCTTCGGAAATCCGGGTTGCGCTCGCGACGGGATCGTAGGCGGAAATCGGGAACACGGCCTGCCGTTGACGACAGACGGCCTCGGGGTGCGGACATTCGGGATCGCCCGCGCTGGTAGCCGTTTCTTCCGCTTGAGGCTCGGCATCGAAAGACAGGTTGACGGTGCGCCGGTCGCCTTGTCGCAGCAGGACAAGCGGCACGTTCACGGTTTCAGCAGGAAGCAGTGCCAAGGCCGTCACAGCATCTCTCGGTGTTCGCACGCGCCGGTCACCGATCCGAAGGATGAGGTCTCCCGGCTGAAGACCAGATGCCGCTGCAGCTCCGCCAGGCTGAACGACCCTCACGACAGGAGCCGCGATCGCGGCAAGCTGCGTACGATCAGCAAAATCGAGACGCCAGCCGGCCGTCAGGTATTCTACCTCTTCATTTGAAATGAGGGCATCGACTACCCGATTGAGCAGTTCATTGGAAACGGCGAAGTTGACGCCGATATTTGCGTCCGCATCGGAAGCAAAAATGGCCGACACCAAACCGATCAACCGCCCTTCCATGTCGATCAGAGCGCCGCCTGAGGTTCCGGGATTTATGGCCGCATCGGTCTGAATGAAGTCTTCGACCGGGTTGAAGCCTGCATTGGTGACACCTTTTGCCGACACCACACCACAGGTGATCGAGAGCCCGAGACCGAAGCTGTTTCCGATCGCACAGGCAGGCTGAGCGAGACCCGGACTGGGCCCGAATTCGATCGGTATCAACCCGGTCTCGACCTTGAGAATCGCAATGTCAGTTGCCGTGTCACCGGCGATCAGGCGCGCGGGCAGGATTCTCCCATCAGAGAGGCGAATATCGATCCGCTCAGCCGGTTCGATAACGTGATAAGCCGTGGCGATCACGCCCAGCCGTACGACCACACCGCTGCCCTCGGGTGCCGTTCCCGGGCGCGCGCCAGCCCCACCATGTTGCTGGCCGGGCCAGACGGGAAGAACCGAGACAACATGATCAAGCGCCTCTTCGGGCGACGCCTGCGCAGGAAGCGCTGTTGTCACGAGCAGAACCAAAAGGCACATGAGGGATGAGGGTCGGCAGATCAGGTGCATCGGCTTGTTCCGCTGTTGAAGAGGTACTTGGGGTTCATGGCTCAAGCGGTCCTGCGTCCGACAAATTGTTCAGACTGCACCGCAGTATCAACCAGTTTCCTTCCGCCTGGCGCTGCAGCACATTCAACGAGGTTCCCTCAACTTCTCCGCCTTCGCTGAAATACGCAAGACACCAGCCAAGTTCAGCCGAACACCCGGCACTTGTTACCTTGATGCTCTTGCTTTCAGCGGCGGCGTCAAACCAGTCCAGATGCGCCGCCTCGATGGCTGCACGCCCGATAGCCGGCGGGCCATAGGGTGAAAAAAGCTCTGCATCGGTCGAAAAAAGCGCCGCACAGCCGGTTGCATCTCCGGCGCGATACCGGGCTGCATAGATGTCGAACAATGCCTGAAATTCCTGTTGCCCCGACATGGTGCCGCTACTCCCCTGTCACGAGACTATCGCGGTTCACAGCGGCAGCGGCAAGGTTGTTTTGCACCGCGTGGCAGATCTGCAATCAGATGTGATGCTCCGTTGCCGCAAAACAAAAAAAACTGAAGCCGAACGAAACCTGTCAGGTCCTGCAACCGCGGCGAAACTGGCTAACCAGCGCAGATGTGAGTGCTGAAGGAGCCTTTTGCGTGCGCACATCAGCACTTGTTTGCGCACATCCGTACCGGGACCAGATCGCCAATATCGAAGATACGCAAGAAGCCCACACGCACCAAAGATGCTGAAAAGGTTTCCCCAACAAGCAAGTAAAATAGAAAAACCGGCAGGCCAGTCTCACTGACGCTACCGGCTTCGCAGTTTCGGACCCAAGGCGCTGGACGGCGCCTTGGATATTCATTCTTTACTTCAGGCTTTTCTGCGGCGGAATGCAGCCAGACCACCAACAGCGGTGAGAAGCAGCAGACCACCAGCCGGAAGCGGAACGACGGTTGCATTCACATCATCGATACCAAAGCCATCGCCTGCATCGATCGACAACATAATGGTGTAATCGCTCGCAAGCGAAGCACCAAAGTCAAACATGGCAAGGATCAGGTTGCCATTGCCGAGTTTCTGCGTCCCGCTGAAGAGTGAGCCGTAGTCCGCTATGCCAGTTTTCGCGAGAATCTCAAAAGCTATGGAACCAACATCGTCGACATCCGTAATGAACAGCGACAAGCGGTTAGCGTTGCCTGTACCACTGATATCGAGAACCATGGCAGCGTTGTCGTTGCTGTCGAGCCACTTTTCTCCGTTGATCGTCGTGTTGTAGCGACCGAAAGCCGTAGAGTCGCGAACCACCGATTCAGTTTTTGGGTCTATTGCCGAAGAACCTGGTTTGTTTCCCGCTATCGTGGATATCGTACCAATACCAGTGCTCAATCCGCCTAATGTGGATGTCCCAAAGGCAAACCCCTCAAAGTCTTCGCTTGCAGTGCTCACGCTATGATCAAAGGTGTCTTTTGCATCACGCGCTTCGCCAATCTGGCTGCTGCTGAAGAAATCGAGAGTAACGCTCGCAGCGGATGCCGCGTTTGGCGCGACCGCAATTGCGGCGCCTACCAACATCATCTTCAAAAATTTCATTAAATGAACTCCATGCACACTCATTTTTAATTGCGCTAGCGATAGCATATGGTTAGCGTCTTGTTAATGCCCAACATTAAAACATAGTTAAAGTTTCAGCAAGTTCGCGGCTGCACATATCATCGGAACAATTGTCGAGTTTTCGTAGACAAGATGAAACCGGGCTTCGATTTTCCGAACCAAGGTTGTTCGCGGCCATTAATTTGATGAATTGTACTTTGAAGTGCGTTGCTATCCATCCGCACTGAATGGCTTGGTTTTGCAGCTTCAAAAGCAGCGGCTCTTTCTGCAACAAATACTTCTTCCTTTGCCAAAACAAGAAGTCTTTGGTGCGATCAGGCCCGGCAAATTGAGTATACTCTTTTCTTAGCTTAAGCTTTCGGGACATAAACTAAATGTGAGTGTCGCGTGCAACAGGGCGCGCTGACGATTTATTTTCGCCCAATTTGCTCAGTTTTGTGCCACCTTGCACCGCCTAAAGAGGTCACCAGTTACTGCGAACCCAGAGCAAACCTGTCAATTGAAATTAGGTGTCTTCCTGAACTGCAGGCCAAAACATTGATCGTTCGACGCAAATTGGTTAAATCACGAGCGATGCGAAAAAAGAAAAACTTGGAAAGTGCTTTGCTGTTTCTAATTCAAGCCTGCTTCATCGGGCAACGTTACAACAGTTACAGTAATTATAAATGTGACATCCGCTCAAGCTGAGTATCACAATAAATAGTACATCGAATCAAAATATCGTTCGGAACTGAGATCATGCGACTATTATTTGTTTTAACGATTGCAAATACCCTCGCGATACTTGACGTGACGGCTGCAACCGGTGTTATAGGGCTTTCCAACGCAAAGTTAGTAGAAGTTCAAAAAGTTCAGCTAGATAGGTACAATCTGCTTACATGTGGCGAAACTCGCCTTCCATTGTTAAGTTATCCAACCCTGAACGAAGTCGCCAAGACTAGTCGTACTGACACCTGCGCACAAAGCCAGCATGCTGACTACAGTCTTGGATCCGTCGCTTCGTACATGCTCTTGCCGATACCCTCGACCGGTTCGACGGGCTTGCAGACAATCGAAATGAGCAATCCGCCCGCGCGTCGAATAGCAGCTAACGAATCTGCTCAAGGCCAGCCAAAAAGGACTACTCGGGCCACTCACGGGTCTGTCACATTCACTCTAAACACCGGCGGCTTAACGACGGGAAACTACGCAGACGGACCAGCATATGTCGTAATTCCGTCCGGCACATCGAAGCTGAGTGAACCAAAACCAACTCAGTCTACAGTTGATGGTGGCCTCGTAAATGGCACTATGGTCAATTATCAGGCTCTAACTGGCCAAGGTTGGGATGGCCGTCACAATGTTCAATTCGACGCATCAGCGGCTAACGCCAACTGGCCTTTAACGGTGGAAGCTGGTGACATCATAACCAAGGCCGTGTCCGAGATAAGAACCCCCCCAAAGTCTAGACGGGGTTTGATTTCTGAATACGCAACGCTTTATGTGGTAGACAGTGTGCCAGAGAGTGGATCCTTTGCGCCGACATCTGTGAGTTGGCCTGAACGCGGTACGCCTAAGAGCCCTAAGCTCACCAAAGACATATCTAGTTTCGTCGCCGGACTTCCTTCTTATGACGATAAGTCATTCGCACCACGGCCATACAACCAGCTTATGGCAATAATAGACCATTGGACGCCATTTTGGGGCGTGAATTACAAGAGTGCCTCCCCCGGTTATCAGGCGTTTGTTCCGCCCCCTATGCGCTACGGAAACAAAAACAACTGGGGCGGATATCTCGCGGATCCAATCCAGGATGCAAGCCTAGCACTAATTTCCGACAGCTACACAACAGCCCAGAAGGAAGCAATCGCAACCCGTTTATTCTCAATGGGGCGCGAGATGTACGAGCCTTCAAAGGGGATGAAATTCTCTCAAACTTATAGGGGCAACGGTGGACACTTCCAATTCCACTTAGGCCCGGTGATGATTTACCTGACCTTAACTGGCGACACGATTGGTATTGAGAACCTGCTCAAAGATATTCCGGGTAATTTTGCCGGCGCCTTCGAAGTCACCCCTGCGCTCAAAGCCAGAATGGTTCCACACGATAACAACTCAGATCCGTCTGCGTATCGCCGCCGCACCATATCTGCAATTAGCGACAACGAATTGACGCTTGAAAGTTTCGGATCTGGTTATGAAAGCTATCGGCAGAAATACGAAGGGACTTACCTCACCAATGGTCTTGTGCGCAGCTTAGTGACAGCAATGCCGGACAATAACAATTCCAAGGCGGCGCCTGATGGCTTCGTTGCGACAGTTGCAGATGCTACAGGTTTTGCTGCAGGCGACAAAGTGTGGGTTGAAAGTAACTACGAGCGAGAAATTGGTGAGTTCGACTGGGCTGTTTGGGAAGTCCCAAGAAGATTTAAAAGCTATTATCAATCTCCGCACGCGGACTATCGCGGCTTAAACAAATGGTCTGGTTTCCTGATGTTCATGGAAGCCGCAGGAATGATGGATGGCGGTGAATTTGATGCTCTCCGCGGCTACATCATAGGTGCAAATAGAGCAGATTTCCCTGCCGCAGACTTTGACTGGCCCGATCACCATCACTCGAAATATGCAAGACGATTCTGGGATGCGCATTGGGATAAAATGTACTCGCCTTAAGTTGAAGATCTTCACCTATTAAATACCTCCGGAACCAAGGCGGTGCCGACCCTCTCCCCAGACTGATACCATTCGCAAGTGAGTTTTTGAGAAATGGCACTTTCATGCTGTCAGACTTAGCTTTGAATCTGTGGAATGCCGCTACATTGATGCCGTACTTGCAGCAATGGTCAATAGCCTTCAGTCGGCCTCGTATTCCTTGATTATCCCAAGAACCTGCTCATCACTGCATGTGCGTCTCATTGTCCATCCGGCTCTCCGACGAATCGCTAACACCTGTATGTTTACAATTCAGGCGCCGGATCAGGGGGCTGGGTCAACAGAGTTGACCAGTGTCACCCAGGAATCTAACCCTCTTAAACAAGAAGCACAGGAATCTTTGTAGATGAGCGTCAAAAAGGTGCATACGCCCCTTCTGTGTCTCGGGTGCGGCGTTTGCCGCTATGTTTGTGACAAGTCTGAAGTTTCCATGGTCGATATCGACCACGTAGGGGTCAGACCAGATTTTGCACCTGATATCAGCGATCAGTCCAAGCGACGTGCGCGGTCAGTTTGTCCCACCGTTACTGCCGACTTCGGTCAACTCAAGCGTTTGCCGGACTATGTACCTTCAGTTGACAAGGTAACAGAACGGAATTGGGGTGCTATTACCGGAATCTGGGAAGGTTATTCAACAGACGAGGAAATTCGCTTTAAAGGGAGTTCTGGCGGAGCACTTACGGCGATAGCGCTCTACTGTCTCGAAAAGCTGAGACATCATGGTGTTCTACACACCGGCGAAGACCCTAACGACCCGATTCGCAACAAAACGAGAATGTCCCGCTCGCGTGAAGAACTTTTGGCTGCCGTCGGCTCGCGTTACTCTCCCGCAGCTGTCTGCGAAGGGCTCGACAAGGTGGAGGCCGCACCGGCTCCGTGTGTTGTGATCGGCAAGCCTGTTGAGATCGCTGCCACCCGCAACGCAATGGCACTTTTCCCAGCCTTGAAAAAGAAAGTAGGTGTAACGGTCTCTTTCTTTTGTGCCGAGACGCCACCGACCCTTGCGACACGAAAACTCATGGAAAAATTCGACGTTCAAGAGCACAGCCTGCTAACACTCCGGTATCGAGGGTACGGATGGCCCGGTTACTTTACCACTCAAAACGCAGGTGAAGAGCCACGCCAACACTGGATCTATCAACGTAGCTGGGCTTTTCTGCAGAAATTTCGTCCATGGGCCACGCAACTTTGGCCCGATGGTTCGGGCGAACTTGCAGACATTTCATGCGGTGACCCCTGGTACGAGGAACCCGACGGTGAAAACCCGGGTTTCTCCCTCATTGTCGCACGCACCAAGCTGGGCAAGGAGATCATCGAAGGTGCCATCGCCGAGGGGTACCTTCACGCCACACCCGCAGAGACATGGAAGCTGGACAAATCGCAAGAAGGGCTTTTGCGAAAGAAGGGGGCAGTATGGGGCCGAAGAATGGCTCACCGCTTTTTCTTCTTGCCGAACACCAAATTCAAGGACCTCGATCTCTTTGGCGTCTGGCTTTCGTTGTCAGTTAGACAAAAACTTGGATCCACGCTCGGAACAGCGATCCGTATACTCAAAGGAAAACCTTGGCAAAGCGAACGAAACGAGCGCAGCTGAAACAACTGGTTTGAATTTTCAGATCCTGTTGATTCGTAAAACTCGCTCACCTGCCAGCGCTTGTAAATCTGAGAGCTCCATGGTTTGAGGTTTGCCTGCTCACAAATAGAGTAAGTGGATAGTGAAACGGCCTTGTTTCTCCGAAAAACAGCTCAATAGAACGAGTGCTACGCGCACGCGACTGCCGCCATGTTACAAAGAACTTTGTACAAGGCTGCTCCGGTGTGGCCGGACAGAATCTCAGATTCAATGAAGTCTCGGATAGAGTGTAGCTCATGGACTTCATAATCATGATCTCGCGCGGAATTGAGCTGAAACAGTAATCACTAAAGACAAACAACGGCCTGTTCGGCGCTGAGTTACTATCAATCGCTCCGATGCAAATTATTCCCATTTCTTCCCAGTTGACCCTAGGTAGGCTGCAGTAGGCGAAGCCCGCATATTTTAAGCAGAAAAAAATTTAATTGAAACATTTCTATTTCCGTTTCACGTATTCATTCAACAATTACTACCACACCCAAGTTGTCGTTAATGCACCAGTTCTAGTCAGCGTCAAAGACAGCTATGAGTGAGTCCTGTCCATCAGCCTGGCGGAATGCACGGTCGCAAAGGTTTCGGTCGGCTTGATGCTCTTGCTTGGGGCCTGTCAGTTGGGGCGCAAGGGGAGTCAGGCGCGTTCATACTGTGCTAGGAGCAAAAGCCTTCCGCAGGGACCGAGGCAACAGCTGCAAAAACAATCCTGTCGCCCCGGTCGGACTCCATCAGCGACATCAGTCAACCATTCCCGCTTCCACGCTCGGTTTGAAGTCGACATGGATATGCGTCCCCATTGGATCGCGTAAATTGTATTGAACAATGTCCACATCGATCTCTGTGAGATCGACTCTTTCGAACTGCAGGTCGTGCTGCTTGAGTGTCGCCTCAAAGGCAGCCATACCCTCGGCGCGAAACGCAAAATGCTCCAGCGAGACCGCGGCGCGCTCGGGGGTGTGATCGACTTTGACAAGGTGAACGACCGGCTGGTCGTTGAGATAGAGCCAAATGCCTGGAACTGAAAAGTTCGGGCGCGGGCCTCGCTCGAGACCCAGGATATTCTCGTACCACTGCGCCAGGGCATCAGGCTCGTCGGTGTGAAGATTTACATGGTCAAGCGCGGTCAACATCGAGAATCTCCCTTTTGGTCTGGCGCTGCTCCCACCGCGTCAACTCTCTTAAATCCCGCTGTTTTCGGGTCGTCGAGAGTTCAGCGTCGTTCTTAGCGCGAGCATTTGATGTGTCTGTCATGTTTCCTGCCGGCCAAGCCTCATTGGCAAGCCAAAGGACGACATTCCGCCCGATCTCAGAACGCGCAGTGTTCGCAGATTGATCATCGTCGCACCTCGGCACGAGCCTTGAGGTTGTCCATGGAGAGGATCGCGCGCGCGATACGGCCTTTTCCGATAAGGCCGCCAGGATCCTCCGCGCTCACGTCAAACCAGTAAAGTGGCCCTTCTCGGTCAGTGAACCGCGCTATGGCCCGAATCTCAACGCCAACCGGGGATGGCGCCACGTGCGAGACGTCGATCTTGGCGCCGACAGAGACGTCGCCCTCTTCCAGAGCGACGGAGAGAAGAGCAGCACAGGCGCGCTCCATCGCGGCGATCATAAACGGCGTCGCAAAAACGGGGGGTAGGGTTTCACCACCTTCGGCCAGATGTGCCGCAGTGTTCGCATCCGTAACAAGAACGACGAGCGTATGGGTTGCGCCAAGCTCAAGTGTTTGGACCATACCGTCATGTTCTCCAATTGGTGTGAGCGAGCGCGTTGAACCCGGCCGCGTGAAACCTGACAAGGACGTCGATGCTCTTGCTGGCTGCGCGAGCGCGGTCAGTTTTGGCCAGTCTCTCCCGACGGCCCGTATTCGCGCAGATACCCAGCATTGCGGCCACCATAGCGGAAAAACCATCTACGATGTCCTCAAGCTCGACCCCGGGCAGTGTGCGATGAAACTCGCGGAGGTAGGTGCGGGCTGTATCGTCATAGTGCCGGGCGATGATTTCGGTGCCGAGTGGCGAGTTTGCCAGGCGTCCCATCAATGCAGCATAGTTCCTCCAGCCCGGTTCGCCGTGGTCAGCGCTTTCGATGAAGGGGCGCACATAGGCGCGAATAAGAATTTCCACCGGGATCGGAGCCTCTTCGGCGGTGCGACGGGCGTCTGCGAGCGCGTCGAGTCGAAGCGCCTCCATGACAGCTGCCCGCCGTGCAATAACAGTGTCGAAGAGGTCCTCCTTGGGGCCAAAATGGTAGCCCACCGCGTTGATCTGCACGTCTGCAGCGGCGGCGACATCCCGGATTGACGCACCATCATAGCCGCGATCAGCGAACAGACTTTCCGCCGCGTTCAGTATCCGGTCGCGGGTCTCATCGGGGCGGCCACCTTTTGGTCGACCGGGTTTGCCCTGCAATTTGCGCGCAGGCGCAGGCGGTGTGCCCTCCAGAAGAAAAACGGACGACGCTGTGCTCTTCTCTTTCATGCGGCAACCCTAATCGGCGTAAGGCTGAGGATGCGCTGCGCTTCGGCTGGCGTCGCCGGCCGCAAGCCCAAACCGTCCAGCATGATCGTTGCGGCCTCTACCTGCTCAGCGTTTGAGGTTGCAAGTTGGCCAGGCCCTGCCCAGAGCGAATCCTCAAGACCCACCCGCATGTGCCCTCCTGAGGCGGCGACCGTCGCAGCGACCCGCATCTGATGCGCCCCGGCGCCGAGCGCAGACCACACAAGGTCATCACCGAACAGACGCAACGCCGTTCTGCGCATATGGGCGATATCGTCGGGATGTGCGCCAATGCCGCCAAGAAGACCAAAGACTGTCTGAACGAAGAAAGGCGGTTCGATCGCGCCGGCCTCGACAAAATACGCGAGTGTGTAGAGATGGGACGTGTCGTAGCATTCGAACTCGAACCGGGTGCCGTTGGCGCGGCATGCATCAAGTACGTAAGCGATGTCCTTGAACGTGTTGCGGAAGATCAGTTCCCGCGAGTTCTCGAGATGCTCCCGCTCCCACCCTGCCATCTGTGGATGGCGCTTTAGCATGGGGAAAAGCCCCATATTCATCGAGCCCATGTTTAGCGATGCAAGCTGGGGTGCAAGCATCTGTGCCGGCTTCACCCGATCTTCGACGGTCATGTAGGGACTCCCACCCGTGGTGAGGTTCAGGACCGCGTCGGTTTGCGCTGCGATCGGTTCCACAATGCGCCTGAAAGCCTCCACGCTCTGATCGGGTCGTCCGGTTGCGCCATCCCTGGCGTGGAGATGCAGGATCGCGGCTCCCGCGGCGGCGGCCTCAACAGCCTGCGTTACGATCATGTCCGATGTCACCGGCAGATACGGCGACATCGATGGGGTATGAATTGCGCCCGTCAGTGCGCAGGTGATGATGACAGGTCGGCGGTCAGCCATATCTGCTCCTATTCCGCCGCGACGGCCTGTTCGCGCTCACGGATCAATCCACGCAAGATCGGTGGTGTGACCGGCAGCGTGCTGATTGTGACACCGAAAGAAGACAGAGCGTCCTCGATCGCTGTCGTCAATGCAGAGGGTGCTCCCAACCGGCCGCCTTCCCCACCTCCCTTGATGCCATATTCAGTAAAAGGCGAAGGTGTCTCGATGTGACCCAGCTTGAAGTTGCGAGGCATCTCGTTGGCTGTTGGCATGGCGAACTCTGCAAAGTTGGGGTTTGTGAACTGGCCATCACGGTCATAGACAAACTGCTCGAACAGCGTGGAGCCTATCCCGTTGGCCGTGCCGCCCCAAACCTGCCCACCGAGCGTACGGGGGTTCACAATCGTTCCGTTGTCGTGGACCGCTGCATAATCGAGGATTTCCACCTTTCCTGTCCCCGGATCGACTTCGACCGCCACAACATGACAGATATGGCCGACGATTGGGTAGAAGATGCCAAGGTGTTTCCGGTCGGGATCTGGATCTGCGGAGACCGGGTGGTCATAGACGGCGGTGGTTTCGAGGCCACTGTCGAACGCCTCCTCATCCGGGAAACTCAAGCGGAAGAAACTCGACGTCAGCGCGATCTCAGCAAAAGACTTCTCCTGATCCGGCACCCCCTTGACGCCTACCGAACCGTTGCGCAGCTCCAGGTCTTCTGGCCTGCGCTGCAGCATACTCGCGCCAAAGCGCAGCAGACGCTCCTCCAACTTGATCGAGGCGCTGACGCAGGCTCCCGCGATCATGGCCGTGAAACGGCTGCCCTGCGGGCCCACGCCGTTAAAGCCTGACTGGCTGTCGGCGTAGTTGATCACCACGTCTTCCGGGGCAATGGTCAATCGCTCGGCCAGAACCTGCGTTACCACGGTCTCGGGGGAGTTGCCGACCATCGGCGAGTTCAGTGTGACAAACAGCTTGCCGGATGGGTCGATCCGCGCGCTGATGCCCTCTGGCGTTGAAGTCAGTGTGAAGCCGGGCGTTTCCTTGTTGTTGAGCGACCACCACTCTGTCGGCCCATAGACACTGCGCTCCATGCAGGTGGCAAGGCCGATTCCCACGCAACGGCCCTGCGCCCGCATTTCAGCGGCCTTCGTGCGCCAGGCATCATAGTCGAACAGTTGCTTTGCCTCGCTTAGGACGGCCTGGAAGTTGCCGCTGTCATAGATGTTGCCGGTCGAGATCATGTATGGGAACTGATCGGGCTGTATCATATTCTGTTCGCGCAACTCCACTCCATCGCGCCCAAGCTCTTCGGCGGCAGCGTCGACCATGCGCTCCATCACCCAGTTGGTCACCTCGGAGCCGAAGCCGCGATAAGGGCCCTGCTGGCACTTGTTGGTAAGCACCGCGATGACCCGCATCCCGAAACTTGGGATCTGATAGGGGCCCGTTACTTGCGCCATGGCGTTGCCGTGGGTGCCGACACCGAACTGGAGATAGGCGCCGTAGTCATCCAGCACCGTGAAGCGCATGGATTTGAAAGTGCCATCATTCATCACTGCAAGTTCGGCGTCATATAGCCGATCCGAGCCGTGGCTGTCGCAATTGGTGAAATGCTCGAGCCGGTCCTCGATGTATTTAACCGGAACGCCAGCGAGCCTGGCAAGGCCAGCGGTGAGGATAATGATCTTGTGGATGAATACCTTGGAGCCGAAGCTGCCGCCGGCGAGCACGGGGATAATCCTCAGTTCTCCCGGACTTACCCGTAGCGACCCGCCTATCACGAATGGGATGAAGTTGTAGAAGTTGGTGTTTGCGTGGATCGTGAAACCGCCCTTGAACGCATCATAATCCGCAACCACACCACAGGTTTCTATGGCCTGTGCCGAGGAACGGTTCCAGCGCAGACGGCGCTTGATGATGCGATCGGCACCGGCAAAATCTTCGTCGACGGGACCGAACTTGAAGCTTTCATCGAGTGCGCAGTTACTCTCTCGATCGTCCGGATGGATGATCGCGTCGCCGGTTGCCTCCAGTGAAGCTTCGATGTCGACATTGGCCGGCAGGACCTCGTAGGTCACCTCGACAAGCTCCGCCGCATCCTCGGCAATGTACCTGTCCTCGGCGACGACGGCGGCGACCACTTCCCCCACATGCCGAACCTTGTCGATCACCATCGCGTGCTGGGGCACCGGCGGAGAAGCGAAGCTGGGGCATGGGTCGACGACGGTGGCAAGGTCCTCACCGGTATAAACCCCGATTACGCCCGGCAATGCCTTGGCTCTGGACGTGTCGATACTGACGATGCGCGCATGGGCGTGGGGACTGCTGACCATGGCCGCATGGGCCATTCCGGGCACGACGACGTCGTCAATATAGCCGCCCTTGCCGGAAAGAATACGCGGGTCCTCCACACGCTTCATGCTCTGGCCGATCCAAGTCAGGCCCTGGCGGGGCAGCTCACGCTGGCGGCTGGGCGGAATGACGTTGTTGTCGAGATGTGATGCCACGGGTCTCTCCCTCATGCCGCTTCTGTTTCGGCCGTGCGCAGCTTGGCGGCGGCGGAACGGATGGCGTTGATTATGTATTGGTAGCCGGTGCAGCGGCAAAGATTACCGGCGATGGCTTCGCGGATTTCTTCGTCCGTCGGGTCGGGGTTGTGGTCGAGCAACTCCTTTGCTGCAGCCAGCATGCCCGGTGTACAGAAGCCGCATTGCAGGCCGTGCTCTTCCCAAAAGGCGTGCTGGATCGGGTGGAGGTCGTCCTGACCGAAACCTTCAACCGTGGTAATCGCTGCGCCATCCAACTGCACCGCGAACATCAGGCAGGAGCGGACAGCCTTACCGTCGACCAGCACATTGCATGCGCCGCAGACCCCGTGCTCGCAACCTACATGGGTGCCCGGTAAAGCCAGCTCATGACGGATGAAGTCCGACAGCAGCATCCGTGACGGGACCAAGGCCTGCCTCAAGCGCCCATTCACAGTCAGCGAAATCGCGATCTTATCCATGCTTTCCTCCCTTTTTATCTGGCGCGTGTGACCGCAGCGCTCAGAACGCGCGGTATCAGTGCGCGCACCAAGTCGCGGCGATAGTCTGCGCTGGCACCAATGGTGTCAGCGGGGTTTATCGCTGACGCAGCATCTGCGGCGACCGCCGCGAACAGATCGTCCGAGGGCGCTTGCCCGTTCAAGGCAGTTTCCGACTGTGTCAGGCGGAGTGAGCGCTCGCCGATCCCGGCGGCAGCGACATGCGCGCCGGCTATCCGCCTTTCCTCCAGTCGCAAGGTCGCCGCGCAGGCGGTCCATGCGAAGTCACCCTTGCGCATAGAGACTTCCTCAAAGCCCCAGCCGGTGCCTGACGCTGGCACGGGAATGCGCACCTCTGACAGCATCTCGCCGGGTTGCACGGCCGTTTCATAGACACCTGTAAAGAAGGTCGTTGCCGGCACTTCACGGTGACCGCTTTGGCTTGCGACGACCATCACCGCATCAAGTAGCTGCATGAGCGCGGGCATCTCCGATGCCGGATCGGCATGACACAGGTTGCCGCAAAGGGTGCCGCGGTTGCGCACGGCCGAATGCGCGACCCATTCGTAAGCGTCGGCAACAATGGGCAGGTGTTCGGCAATGAGTGGTGCGCTTTTGACATCCGCATGGCGGGCGAGCGCGCCGATGGCGATCATGTCGCCTTCCAGGCGGATATAGTCGATGTCGGGCACGCGGTTGATATCGATCAGGTGCGACGGTTGAGCCATGCGATAGTTCATCATGGGCACAAGACTTTGCCCTCCGGCGAGGATGCGTGCGTCTTCCTTTTCCGCCAGGAGTGCCAACACACTGGGCAGGTCTTCAGGCCGGCTATAGTCGAATTTCGCGGGTTTCATGTTTCCTCCCTTTCAGACGCGCTCATCCAGCGAACCTAGGCTCCGGTACGCCGCGGATACCCAAACCCCGGATGCGGAACAGCGCACCCGCGGCGAATTGAGGCTTGGTCTGTTTTTCGAAATTGTCGTGAGCTGCCGGGTGGCTGACCCGCGCCATGGACGTAACGTAGATGTCCATCAGGTCCGGCCCGCCGAACATTACCGAAGTGATATTGCGCACAGGCATGGTGATCTTGCGTTCGATGCTGCCGTCGGGGGCATAGCGGATCAGATCACCGGAAATTACCTGCGCATTCCAGACGCAGCCTTCCTCATCGACAGTCGAACCGTCGGCGAAGCCGCTGTCGTCAGCCGTCGAAGCGAAGACCCGCCGGTTCGCGAGCGATCCTGTGCCTAAGTCATAGTCATAGGCCCAGATCTCATTCTTGAACGTATCCGCGAAGTAGAAGGTCTTGTCGTCCGGGCTCCAGCACGGCCCGTTCGAGCAAATGATACCACTTTCGACCTTGCTTAGTGTCATGTCGGGGTCCAGCCTCCAGAGCCCGCAAATGCCGAGTTCTTCCTGATCATCCATGCCACCGGCGAAGAAGCGCCCTGCACGATCGCACTTCCCGTCATTGAGGCGCGCACGCGAAGGATCGTCATCCACGAGGGCGATCAACTCAGTGCGCCCGGTGTCGAAGTCGAAGGTGTAGAAGCCGTCGCCAAGCGCCAGGACCGCACCGCCATTCTTGCGCAGCGCCATGGCGCCGACATCCTGTTCGAGCGGCCAGGAGCGAACATCGCCGTTCTGCGGGTCGAGGCGCCAGATAGCGTCCTTTCCAACCCTGGAGCCTGTGCTGTCCACCCAATAGAGCGTTCCGGAACCATGATCCCATACGGGACCTTCACCAAGATGGTTCTCACAATCCAGCACGCATTCAATTGTAAAATGTCGAGCCACATGATCCTCCGCTCATCGATCAGCCTGATTATTATATTATACGTACGTACAAATCAAGTGTTTTCGCATCGCGGGTATCGCGCGCCGGTCGCCGCGAAGCGCGCAGCTCTCTCCTCGTTCGTTTGGTGATATAGTTGGCGGGCTATCTGAAATTCATTGCTCGCGTTCTGAACGACAGAAGTATGCGCCCTTTCGGGCCTTCGTTCCTACAAGCCCAAATGCTAATCCGGCATGCAGACCTTGCGGACCTTGGCCAATTGGCAACGGCGGCTCGAAACGGGCCTTCAACTTTGCCGCGGAGAATGACTGTTTACGTCCCCCAAACGGACATGTGGTCCAACCCTGCGCGTGACGCCATCTA
>JGI12316J15310_10000157_pt7 | contig 36068 bp, 35 predicted proteins | sample MarCyaLeptolynsp_FD_15310 | JGI IMG/M metagenome (IMG submission 15310)
GCTCTCTGAGCGGCTCAATGCGATCTTGAGGGCGTGCGCCAACTGCGAGGGGGACGGCGACGACTGCTTCGACCCCAAGCTGAACCCAGCGCTGAAGCGCGAGGTTCGGGCGGCGCGGAAAGCCAAAGTGCCGGACAACATGGTCCGCCGCATGATCCAGTTCGCGCGGCAAGGCTACACCTCGATCGACTTTCCCACCTTTGACACCGATTGGGATTCAGAAGCCTACCGGACGGTCTCGGGCCAGAACTCCAACAACTCGGTTCGGGTCACGGACGAGTTCCTCAATGCCGTGGAGACGGACGGCGATTGGGATCTCATCTTCCGGAAGAACGGCGAGGTTGCCAAGCGGCTGAAGGCCCGCGAGCTGTGGGAGCAGGTCGGTTACGCTGCCTGGTCGTGCGCCGATCCCGGCATCCAGTTCCACACGACAATCAACGACTGGCACACCTGCCCGGCGGCGGGCGATATCCGGGCCTCGAACCCGTGCTCGGAGTACATGTTCCTGGACGATACGGCCTGCAACCTGGCCTCTCTCAATCTGATGGCGTTCCGTCAGGACGACGGCCAATTCGACGTCGAGGGCTACGAGCACGCAATCCGGCTGTGGACGGTCGTCCTGGAGATCGCCGTGACCATGGCGCAGTTTCCCTCGCGCCAGATCGCGCAGCTCTCTTATGAGTACCGCACCCTGGGCCTCGGCTACGCCAATATTGGCGGCCTTCTGATGGCGTCGGGCATTCCCTACGATTCCGACGAAGGCCGGGCGCTTGGCGGCGCCCTCAGCGCGATCATGACCGGCATCGCCTACGCCACGAGCGCGGAGATGGCCCGCGAGCTCGGCCCCTTCCCCGGCTATGATGCCAACCGCGAGCACATGCTGAAGGTCATCCGCAATCACGCGCGCGCCTCGCGCGGCGAGAAAGATGGCTATGAGGCACTTTCCACGCCCCCGGTGCCGCTCGATCATGCCGCGTGCCCAGAGCCGCAGCTCTTGGCGCATGCCATGCGGGCCTGGGACCAGGCTCTGGAGCTTGGCCGCGACTTCGGCTACCGCAATGCGCAAGCCACCGTGATCGCGCCCACTGGGACGATTGGCCTCGTCATGGACTGCGACACGACGGGCATCGAGCCCGACTTTGCGCTCGTGAAGTTCAAGAAGCTCGCCGGCGGCGGCTATTTCAAGATCATCAACCGCATGGTCCCAGAGGCCTTGGGGGTACTCGGCTACGGCGAGAGCGAGATCAAGGAGATCATCGACTATGCAGTGGGGCGTGGCACGCTCGACGGCGCGCCCGGCGTCAATCACGAGACGCTGGCCGCCAAAGGCTTCTCGCCGGACAAGATCGAGACGATCGAGGAGGCGGTCTCGTCGGCCTTCGACATCAAGTTCGTCTTCAATAAGTGGACCCTCGGCGAGGCGTTCTGCACCGAGGAGCTTGGGCTTGCGGCGGAGCGGCTCGATCAGCCAGACTTCGATCTTCTGGCCGAGATCGGCTTCTCCAAGGCCGATGTGGACGCGGCTAACGAGTACGCATGCGGAGCCATGACGCTGGAAGGCGCGCCGGGGCTCGATCCGAAGCACCTGCCGGTGTTCGACTGCGCGAGCCCGTGCGGCCGCAAGGGTACCCGCTTCCTCTCGGTGGAAAGTCACATCCGCATGATGGCGGCGGCGCAGCCCTTCGTCTCCGGCGCCATCTCCAAGACCATCAACATGCCGACCGATGCCAGCGTTGAGGACTGCAAAGAGGCCTATCTCCTGTCGTGGCGCCTGGCTCTGAAGGCCAATGCGCTCTACCGCGACGGCTCCAAGCTGTCCCAGCCTCTCAACGCGCAAATCCTCGCGGACGACGAGGACGAGCAAGAGGAAGTGCTGGCAGCCATCGCCTCCGACCAACCGGGCGTGCAGCGTGCAGCGGTGATCAGCGAGCGAATCGTGGAGCGGATCGTCGAGCGGGTACAGGCTGATCGGGAGCGTCTGCCGGACCGCCGCAAGGGATATACCCAAAAAGCCGTGGTTGGCGGTCATAAGGTCTATTTAAGAACTGGCGAGTATGCCGATGGTCGGTTGGGCGAGATCTTTATCGACATGCACAAGGAAGGCGCCGCTTTCCGCTCGCTCATGAACAACTTTGCGATCGCGGTGTCCGTCGGTTTGCAGTACGGCGTGCCGCTGGAAGAGTTCGTCGATGCCTTCACCTTCACGCGCTTCGAGCCTGCTGGTCCCGTGCGCGGGAACGAGGCCATCAAGAACGCCACCTCGATCCTTGATTACTTGTTCAGAGAACTTGCGGTTTCCTATCTTGGACGGTACGAGCTTGCTCATGTCGATCCAAGTGAGATCGGTAGCACAACCCTCGGCTCAGGCGATGCAAGCGAAGGCAAGCGTCTCCCAGAAGCTCTCGTCTCACCAGGCTTCACACGTGGTCGCCTCGGTGAGCGTGCGTTTTTTGCGCCGAGCACTACGCAAGGCGGTGTCGCGCCCGCGCGTGCGTATCAGGCAGATGCCGACGATGACCTACGCCCGGACACAACAAGCCTTGCGGCCGCACCAAACGACCCCTCTTCATCCGAAACGGCTGAGCACGTCGCTCTCGCCGTCGAAGCGCTCGCCGAACGCGGCGCGTCAGTTCTTGTCGCCGAAGCGCGCGTTAAGGGTTATGAAGGGGAAGCGTGTGGAGAATGCGGTAACTTTACCCTCGTCCGAAACGGTACGTGTCTCAAATGCGATACGTGCGGTTCGACGAGCGGGTGTAGTTAGAGTGTCCTGATTGAGCCAGCCACCCGATAGGAGGGGATGCAAGATGGCAGTAGCGAAGAAGAAACCCGCCAAGCGCAAGACTGCGCCGAAGCGGAAAGTCGCGAAGAAGCGCACGGTGCGCAAGACCGCCGCCAAGCGTCGTACGACTGCGCGTAAGACGACAGCGCGCCGGAAGACGGCACGCAAGACGACAGCGCGCCGGAAGACGGCCCGTAAGACGACAGCGCGCCGGAAGACGGCACGCAAGACGACGGCACGCCGCAAGACCGCGGCCAAGCGCCGGACCACTGCGCGGAAGACGACGGCACGTCGTAAGACAGCCGCCAAGCGCAAGACGGCCACGAAGCGGAAGGTCGCCAGAAAGGCTCCAGCGCGCCGGAAGACGGCCGCCGCCAAGAAGCGGACGGTGCGGAAGACCGGCACCGCCAGGCGCAAGACGGCGAAGCGCAGAGTCGCCAAGAAGCGCTAGTTGAACAAAGGGCGCGGGGGGCTAACCCCTGCGCCTTTTTGTTTGTTTATCAGTACGTTGCGCTGAGCACCCCGGTCGTCGTCCCGGGGTTTTTTGTTGCCCGGCTCGGGCCCTTACGGTTGGTGAAAACCGGCGTGCGAGGCACGGCGGCATTCGCGTCTTTCAGGCTTTGCGTGCCCGCAAGGCCTTCTATGTCGTGCGCGCTTGATGTAGTGCGCGCTGGCCTCGTCCTCTCGCAGATGGTTCGAGCCATGCGCTCACTGAAAGCGTGCTTCGCCCGACCGCAGCGCTCGCGCGGGGTCTCCGGTTTGCCGGCGCGCGTGACACGGGCAGGCCAAAGGCTGTCCGAACGACAAGCCGTTCATCGCACTCTCGCGACGCCGTTCCCGTTCACTCGAAGCCGGCAACCCCAGCCTATGTTTGGTCAGACCGGGAGCCCTCGCACGGGTGCGCACATTACTGCGCACATTACCGCGCACATTACGATGAGCAGGTGCCGAAGATCGCGAGGATGCGCGCTTCACCCGGCGCCCGGCGCATCGTCGGCCGGTACCGCCGTCAACCCTGCCTCGGCGACCACCTTCCAGAGCGCGCGCAAGACCAGATCGAGTTTGGCCTCATCGGCTGTGCGAATCACCACGTAGGTCCCAAGCCGATTCTTCTCAAAAAAGGGGTAGGAGCCCATTTGCACGTCCGGGTAGGCCGCTTGGAGCGCGGCGAGCGGGGGCGCCACGTCCCCTTCCGGCGCGTCAACGCGAATCGCGCGGGACTTGATGGGCCGCCCCTTGGCAAGCCGCGGGGCGACGTCGTCCAGCATGACCTGCATCACGCGGGGGATGCCCGCCATGACGATCACGTTCTGGAGCTTGTAGCCGGGAGCGCGGGAGATGGCGTTGTGGATCAGCTCCGCCCCTTCCGGGATGCGGGCCATGCGCAACCGCGCCGGCGTGAGCTCCGCGTCCGTATAGTGTTGGCGCATGGCGGCGACGGCCTCGTCATTGACCGGCGCCGACACGCCAAATGCCGTGGCGATGGCGTCGGTGGTGACGTCGTCGTGAGTCGGGCCGATTCCGCCCGTGGTGAAGACGTAAGTGTAGCGCTGCCGCAAGCTATTGACCGCTTCGACAATGTCCGCCTCCACATCGGCCACCACCCGGACCTCCCGCAGCGCGATGCCCAGCGCCGTCAAATAGGCGGCGATGTAGCCGACATTCTCGTCTCGGGTGCGGCCGGATAGAATCTCCTCGCCAATCACGATGAGCGCGGCGGTGACGGTCTTCGGGCTTGTCTCAGTCATGATCCTCAAAGCGTGGGTCTCGATGGGCCCCGCATAGTGACCGCTTTGCCGGTGCTTGTCCCGGCTTGCGGGCTTCCCTTGTGGGGAACGCGGCCCAAGACTTGTTGTGCCTCCCTTGCCTTTCTAGGGTCGGGTCATGTTGATGCGGTTTCCCTCCCAACTGATCGAGGCCCGGCTCATCAAGCGCTACAAGCGGTTCCTGGCCGATGTGGAGCTTGCTGGCGGCGAGGTCGTTACCGCGCATTGCGCCAATCCAGGCGCCATGCTCGGCCTAACGACGCCTGGCTCTCGTGTCTGGCTGTCGCGCTCGGCCAACGCGAAGCGCAAGCTCCCGCTGTCCTGGGAGCTCATCGAGGTGGACCTCGGCGGAGGTCCCACCTTGGTGGGCATCAACACATCGAGCCCCAATGGGGCCGTGGCGGCGGCGATCGAGAGCGGTCTCATCCCAGAGCTTTCCGGCTACGCGTCTCTGCGCCGGGAGGTCCGCTATGCCGACAATAGCCGTATCGACATCCTCTTGGAGGACCCGGCGCGACCGCCCTGCTACGTGGAGATCAAGAACGTGCACCTGATGCGACAGGCCGGCCTGGCTGAGTTCCCCGACTCCGTCACAGCGCGCGGCGCCAAACATCTGAGAGCCCTCGCGCAGACGGCATCCGGAGGAGCACGGGCGGTCATGGTCTATTTCATCCAGCGGGGGGACGCGGAGCGCTTTGCCCTCGCCCAAGACATCGATCCGACCTACGCACGGGGCTTCACAGAGGCCACCGCGGCCGGCGTTGAAGCGCTCGCCATCGCCTCGACCGTGACCCTGGATGGCCTCGCGCCGCCGCGCGGCGTTCCCGTCCAGCCCCCTGGGCCAAATGACGGAGCACATTGAACCGGAGTAGATTTCCTCTTACCTCTTGAGGGAAGTCCCTATAATCCTGTGCCATGTCCAATCTCGAATTCGCCCGCGCCCAGGTGCGCGACACCAAGATCAAGCTGCATGGACCGGACGCCTTTGCCGGCATGGCCAAGGCTGGCCGTCTCGTGGCGGAGACCCTCGACCTCCTCGTCGAGCACGTAAAGCCTGGCGTCACGACCGGCGAACTCGATGCCGTCGCCTTTGAGTTCGCCATGGACCATGGAGCGGTTCCGGCGCCGCTGAACTACCGCGGGTTCCCGAAGTCCATCTGCACGAGCGTCAATCACGTGGTCTGCCACGGTATCCCGGGCTCGCGGGCGCTGCGCGAGGGCGACATCCTCAACATCGACGTGACGCTTATCGTCGATGGCTGGCACGGTGATTCAAGCCGCATGTATCCGGTGGGCACTGTCTCCCGGGCTGCTGAGCGCCTGCTCGAGGTCACCTACAACGCCCTGATGCGAGGCGTGGCGACGGTCCGCCCAGGCGCCACGACCGGCGATATCGGGCATGCCATCCAAGTCTACGCGGAGAGTGAGCGTTGCAGCGTGGTGCGCGATTTCTGCGGCCACGGGCTGGGGCGTGTGTTCCACGACCGGCCCAACATCCTCCATTACGGAGAGCCGGGCGAAGGTCTGCCGCTGAAGCCCGGCATGCTCTTCACCATCGAACCGATGATCAATCTGGGCAAGCCGCATGTGAAGATCCTGTCCGACGGATGGACGGCGGTGACGCGCGACCGCTCCCTGTCGGCGCAGTTTGAGCATTCGGTCGGCGTCACGGAGACGGGCTTCGAGGTGTTCACGCTGTCGCCCAAGGGCTTGGACCGTCCGCCCGCAGCTACCTGACCCGGGCCCGCGTCATGGGGTTCAAGGAGGCCGGCAAACCGCACTATCTCGGCCACCGCGAACGCCTGCGGAAGCGCTTTCGCGACGCCGGAGCCGATTCCCTTCCTGATTACGAGCTGCTGGAACTGGTCCTGTTCCGTGCGATGCCGCGCCGGGATACCAAACCGATCGCCAAGGCTATTCTGGCGCGGTTCGGCACCTTCGCGGAGGCCATGAACGCGCCGGAGGACCTGCTTCTGGAGGTCCCCGGGCTCGGGGAAGCAGCCATCACCGAGATGAAGCTGGTGCGGGCGGCCGCGCTGCGCCTGATGCGCGGCGAGGTGCTGGAACGGCCTGTGCTGAGCTCCTGGGCGCAAGTGCTCGACTACTGCCGGGCCGCCATGGGATTCAACACCAAGGAGCAGTTCCGCATCCTTTTTCTCGACAAGCGCAACCAGATGATCGCCGACGAAGTCCAGCAGGAAGGCACCGTCGACCACACGCCGGTCTATGTGCGCGAGGTGGTGAAGCGGGCGCTGGAACTCTCAGCCACGGCCATCGTGCTGGTGCACAATCACCCCTCCGGCGATCCGACGCCCTCCAGGGCCGACATCGAGATGACCAAGCAGATCATCGCCGCCGCCAAGCCGCTTGGCGTCGCGGTCCACGACCACATCATTGTCGGCAAGCAAGGGCATGCCAGCTTTCGCGGGCTCGGGCTGATCTAGCCGTCCTGCGCGGTGAGCACTCAGCCGAACGTATCGCCGCGTTTGATGCGGTCGGCGGTGATATGCTGGATCGTGTCGGCATCGATCGTGTAGGCCTGCCCGAACCCTTTCACGAACGTGCCGCGCTGGGGAACCAGGCGGAACAGTATAAAGTCGTTCAGACCGCGCAGCGTGTCGATGACGGCACCGAACCGTGCTGTGAACGCCGCAAGTCGGTCCTCCCACTCGGCGCTGTCACGGGGGACCACTTCCGCGACGCACTCGTAGGTTACGCGTCTGCGCGCGAACAGCTGTTGCGCCTCGGCCTCCGGCTCGATCAGGAGGATGCTGAGGCGCGGATGCGCTAGCAAATTCCGGGTATGCCGGGTGAGTTCGCTGACAAAGATGTAAAAATTGCCCGCCTCGTCACTGACGAAGGGGGCATAGCTCGCCTCCGCCTCGCCGTCGGCCGCGCGGGTCGCCAGGTTGAGAGTACGCCGGGAGTCAATCAACGCCTGAACCTCGCCCGCGATTTCCGACATTGATCTACCTTCAGATGGAGTTCCACCGCAGCGAGGTACTATAGCTGCATGTTTTGATTGCACAAATTTGCTGGACCGCATGTCCCCCGTCACCAATGGCGATGCGCCCAGCGCGGACGCCCCTTGATGGCAGGTTGGCATTTGTGTGTGATGCCTTTCACGACATCTCAGGACCCTCTTGGAGCGAAACCATGCCAAAGACCCTCGTCACCCTCGCCAGTCTCATGGCGGTATTGTGGCTGTCGGCGCAGTCTGCCGCCGCGCAACAAGGTACTCAGCATAGTGCACCCGACATCACGGGCACCTGGCGATTGGTCGCTGGGGAGGTGATCGCTTGGAACGGAGAAACCCGCGATCACAGTCAGGTCAAGGGCAAACTCGTTATCGACAAGCAGGTCGGCAGCGTTTTTCATGGGATGATGACCTGGGACAACACCGGAGCCTCGGCGGCGGCGAAGTTCCATGATGGCGAAAAGTTGCACCCGATTGTCGAGAACGACGTCCTCGGCGTTATAGACTGGGATGACGAACGGGTCGTCATTGTCGACCGCGACAAGGATGCATCGACTTATGAAGGGCATCTGATCAACCGCAATACGCTGCAGATGATCGGCTTTGAGCCCGGAGAACACGCCTTTGCGACACGGTTCGTCTACATCCGCGATTAGCGGGGGCCTTACCGGCCCCAATCGCCAACCGCGTCGCTGCCGGGCACGTCGAAATCCAGATAGTCCTCGAGGTCGACCGGCATGATGTCCATGACCGCCCTAACCCGCTCCGCGATCGCCTTCGTCTCGGGCCGTGCATTGGAGAGACCTGTATAAGGAATGCCCTTGCCGTTCGCGACGTCCGGGTACTTCTTCTTGAAGAGTTCGTGCCGGGCGCGCATGTGGTTGAACTGCCCTTGAGTGTGGATCAGCGGAACCAGCTGCGGGTTCTCCTCGCGCGGATCCATGTAGAGGTCGTAATAGGCCTCCGGCATCCCTGAGGCCGCAACCTCGCCTGCGCCGACCCAGTGCCGCTTGTACCGCCCCTTGACCGTGGCGGCGAGTTCGTGGCCGGCATAGATGAACACATAGTCACGCCGGCTGTTGGTATCGCCTTCCAGCAGCACCGCCGTCTGATCCAGCCCGTCGACGACGCGGTCGGTGGGAATGAACTCCATGGCCCCGCCAAGCCGCGCAAAGGTCGTGTAGAGATCGGTGACGTGAACGATATCGCCGACGACCTGGCCTTCCTCGATCATTCCAGGCCACCAGGCGAAGGCCGGAACGCGTACGCCACCTTCGGTGAAATCGCCTTTGCCGCCGCGATACAGCATGGGCAGCATGCCCCAGCCGGCAGGCGGGCTATGGACCATCGGGCCGTTGTCAGCCATGGCAATGACCAAGGTGTTCTCCGCGATGCCGAGCTCCTTGAGTTCGTCCATCAGAGTTCCGACGAAGTCATCCAGCTTCGGAAAGGCGTCGGCGACCATCAATCCAGCCACCGAGTTCTTCGGCATATAGACCTGCATGAAATTCAGGAAGTTTGGCCAGTACGAGACGAAGAACGGCTTATCCGCCTCCGCGTTCTTGCGGATGAAGGCCAGCGTTCGCTTCCCGGCTTCGTCGTCCAGCTTCGAAAAACACTCGTTTGACGTGCCGCACCACTCGCGCCCAGGCTCGCCCTTCTTGCCCTCGATGTTCATGACCCAGCCCTCGGGGACCAATCCAGGGCTGTCGAGCTTGTAGGGATCTGGCGGATAGATGTCCGGAAACAGGCCGAGCACCGCGTTCACGGCGTTGCCTTGCGGGTTGTAGAGCGAGGTGATCTGGTTCATCGGCGTAAAGAGCGCCTCATCGAATCCCTGATTGTGGAGATAGCTCTCCTCGATGTCGCCCAGATGCCCTTTGCCGAAGAAGCCGGTCGCGTAGCCCGCCTCCGAAAGCACCTCGGCGATGGTCACTTCCTCCTCGCGCAGTCCGGAGAACTCATGAGGCATGCCAACGACGCCCATGCCGTGGCGAACGGGAATACGGCCCGTCAGAACCGCCGCGCGCGTCGGCGTGCACGACGGCTCCGTATACATGCGCGTGAAGTTGATGCCTTCCTCGGCCATCTTGTTCAGGTTCGGCGTCTCGTAACCGAAGTTCTTTTGCAGAGCCGGGAAGCCGACGGCGCCGAAGGCCGTGTCGTCCCAGAGGATGTACACGATGTTCGGCGGCGCGCCATGCTTCTCCTTCAGCGCGGCGAGCTTCGCATCGAGCGCCTCATCCTGCTCCGCCCACTTCTCCCCGTTCTGGGACTTGAGAATATAGAACTCCGCATCGTGAACGATCTCCGCGTGCAAAGCGGGCACCAGGGTGAAGTAGGCGGCGGCGACTGCCGCAAGCAATCTCGTCATCGGTCTACGCTCCTCGCTCGGGCGCTCTAGCTTGCAGAGGCCCTGCCATTTTTGCCTGAAGTCTGCGGGACTTTCTGGCAAGCTAACCAGAATGGCAGGATCCAACACATCAAAAATTCGCCAGGCTTCTGACGTGCCGGCCTCGCCGGTTCAGGAACTGCGGCTGGATGAGCCGAACCAGCTGAGCGGCAACGGCGGCTGGGATATCGACTTTCGGCAGCTGCAAGCCGGAGACATGCAAACAAAGGTTGTGCTTCGGCCGGGCGACACCGTCTCATTGCTCGAGTTGCACATGAGCCGCGGGGTTCATCAGCGCGGCTCATCGCCAACGTCAGGCCTGACGCTCGGCCTACCCGTGACGCCCTCGCTGCACCGGTGGAACGGCGCTCCGATCGAGACGCCGGATCTGGTGAATTTTGGGATGGGACGTGAGTTCGATGCGGTCAACGGGGCCGACTTCGTCGGTCTCACGGTCACCGTTGCGGAGGGAACCTTGGCGGACCTCTCCGACCGACTGGGATGCCGGCTACCGCCCAAGTGCCTTCAGTGCGCGGCATTGCCCTTCCGGCACCAATCGGGGTCGCTGCGCCGGCTGACCCAGATGGGCCGTTCCTTGCTCCATGATCGGAGCACGTCATTTGACGCAAGCGCTCAGAGTGACTTCGTCACCGCGCTGCTGTGTGCGATGGACGCGGCCGAGCCGCTTCTCGACGGCACAAGTTCGCTGAGGACGCGGTCCGTCAAGGCCGCTGTCGCCTATATCAAGGAGCAGACGTCTACCCCGATCCTCATCAGTGATCTGTGTGCCATGACCGGTGTGTCCTGGCGCACCTTGGACCGGGGCTTTCGCGAGCAGTTCGGCATCGGCCCCAAAGCCTATCTCAATCGCTTCCGGCTGAGCGGGGCGCGCTCCGATTTGCTACGGAGCGGCCACGGCGCGCGCGTCGCAGACGCCGCCAACCGGTGGGGCTTTTGGCACATGGGGCAGTTCGCGAAGGACTACCACAGGATGTTCGGCGAACGGCCGTCGGAGACGTTGCTCAAAAGCCGCTGAGGGATACGCCTTCTTGCGCTAAGCAGGCGGCGGGCCGAAGACGACGACCGCATTGAGGCCGCCGAAGGCAAACGAGTTCGACATGACGTAGTTGACGTCACGCTCCTTGCCGACATTGGGCGTGTAATCCAGATCGCATTCCGGATCCGGCTCGCTGAGACCCACGGTCGGCGGCACGTAGTTCTCCTCGATCGCCTTGATGGAAGCGGCGGCCTCGATGCCGCCCCCGGCGCCGAGACAGTGGCCATGCATCGACTTGGTCGACGAGATGGAGAGCTTGTTGGCCGCATTGCCGAACACGTGCTTGATGGCGCGCGTCTCGTTGACGTCGTTCACCGCCGTGGCGGTGCCGTGGGCGTTCACGTAGTCGATATCGGATGGTGCCAGCTCGCCGTCGTCCAGCGCCATCTGCATCGCCGTGGAGGCGCCTTCGATCGACGGGTTCACCATGTCGGCCGCGTCCGCCGTCATACCATAGCCGACCAGTTCGGCCAGGATCGGCGCGCCGCGGTCCTTGGCGCGTTCATACTCTTCCAGCACGAGAACGCCGGCGCCTTCGGCGAGAACCGTTCCGTTCCGTCCCTTCGAGAACGGAAACAGCCCATCGGGACTCAGGACACGCATGGCTTGCCAGGCGCGCGTCGCGCCCCAGTTCAGAGAGGCTTCCGCCGCCCCGCCGATGCCCATGTCGATGAGGCCTTCGCGAATCATGCGGTAGACGAGGCCGATGGAGTGCGTGGCGGTGGAGCAGGCGCTGACGACGCCGAAGGTCGGGCCTTTGATGCCGTACTCGATGCTCACATGCGCCGAGGCGGACGAGCCGATGGCCTTCAGCAGCGTCAAGGGATGGGTCGCCCGCTTGTTCTCCTTGAACAACATCTTGTAGGAGAACTCGAGCGTGGTCAGCCCGCCGACGCCGGAGCCGATGATGCACGCGGCGCGATAACCGTCGGCATCCTTCAGCGGCATCTCCATCTTCGATTGGGCCACGGCCTCCTGGGCGGCGCAGCCCGCATACTGCGAATACTTGTCGGCGAGCAGCAATTGCTTGCTCTGCAAGCGCTCGCGCGGATCGAAGTCCGGCACTTCCCCGGCGATCGTGATGTAAAGGTCGTCGGTGGGGAAGCTCTGGACCTCGCGAATACCGCAAGCGCTGCTCTTCATGGCAGCCCAGAACTTGTCCACGCCCGTACCCAAAGGAGAGACCACGCCCTGGCCAGTGACCACGACGCGGCGGCGTCCGTTAGAGTGTGTCATGTAGTGTTAAGCCGTAACTCCAAGCCTGGTCGACGTCCCGGAAAGGACCCGAGCGTACAGGCTGGTTATGCCGCTGCGCCCGAGGCCTTCGATTCTGCGATAATGCTTTTCACGCGATCGACCACAGAGCCGACCGTCGCAAAGGCTTCTACTTCCTCGTTCGCATTATACGGAATCTCGATTCCAAAGGTATCCTCAATATCGAACACGATCACCGCCAAATCGAGGGATTCGATCTCAAGCTCGCTCAGCGGCGTCTCGAGCGTGACGGGCTTGGACGGATCCTTCATGTTCTTACGCAAAATCTCGATGATCTTGGTGGCCACCTCGTCCATATCAACTCTCCCTGCCCCGTTAAGGGGTCCGTCTCTAATGGTCCCTGGCTAAAACCTAGCTAATCCTAGGGCAAGTCAGGCATTGGAATAGACTTAAAAACTGGCCGAGTCTACCCGTGCCCAGCTCACTGGTCTTGCCATTACTATACGCTCTAATCGCTAACAAACTTGGCGTTTTTGCGCCTACTAGCGCCTTGGTTTCAGCATATTCCGGGTGGCGCTTGCCCCGTTGCCGGCCTCATTATCAACCCCGTGCTACAATAGTAATCGATGAATGGGCTTGCGGCCAATTGCCTCCATTGCGTGGCCATTCGCCCATTAACCAGCAGTAACGGAAGGCAAAAACCGAAAACCTATGGCCAGCGAGGCGAATCGGGCTCCCAGCGACAGCCCCCTTGAGGCGCAGACCCATCCCTGGCTCACCGCCTATCCCGACGGCATTCCTTGGGACCGGAGCTTTGCTCCGGGCCTCGTCCACGGCCTGCTCGATGAGGCCGTGGCGGCCTACGGCGATCGGCCCTGCACCTATTTCCTAGGCAAGAGTCTCAGCTATGCGGAGATCGGTGCCCTCTCCGACCGGGCGGCCAAGGGCCTGCGGGCGCTTGGCGTGGGTGAAGGTGTCAAGGTGGGGCTACTGCTCCCGAATACGCCGACCTTCATCGTGTTCTACTACGCGGTGCTGAAGGCCGGCGGGACCGTCGTCAATTTCAATCCGCTCTACAGCCTGGACGAAGTCGAGTTCCAGATCCGCGACAGCGACACCAAGATCATGGTGACGCTCGATCTGGCGATCCTCTTCGACATGGTTGAGGCCATGCTGGAACGCGGCGCTCTTGAAAAGGCCGTGGTGGCGAAGTTCACCCAGTTGCTGCCGCCGTTGAAATCAGTCGGGCTGAAGCTCCTGCGCCGGACGAAGATCGCCAAGGTCGGGGCCTCGCGCTTCCGCCGCCAAATCGTGCGTGAGCGGGACTTGCTTGCCAATGACGGCCGTTACGATGCACCGGTGATCACGCCGGAGTCTGTCGCCGTCCTGCAATACACCGGCGGCACGACGGGCACGCCTAAGGGCGCCATGCTGACGCACGCGAACATCGCCATCAACGTTGCGCAGGTGAAGCTATGGGGGAACAGGCCGGAAGACGCCGTCGACCGCGTGCTCGGCGTGCTGCCCCTATTTCACGTCTTCGCCATGACCACGGTAATGAATTTTGGGATCGCCAGCGGTATGGAGATGATCCTCTTGCCGAAGTTCGATCTGATCGAGACGTTGAGGCTCATCAGCACGCGCAAGCCCACGGTGATGCCCGGCGTGCCCACCTTGTTCAACGCCATGTTGCGCCATCACTCGATCAAGAAGTTCGACCTATCGTCGCTGGAGTTCTGCATCTCCGGCGGCGCCGCGCTGCCGATCGAGGTGAAGCGGGGTTTCGAGGCGCTGGCAGGCTGCAATCTGGTCGAAGGCTACGGCTTGAGCGAAACCGCGCCGGTGGCGACGTGCAATCCGCTCAACGAGACCAGGGAGGGTTCCATCGGGCTGCCGCTTCCGGGAACGGAGATCAGCATCCGCTCACTTGAGGATCCCGCAGAAGAGGTCGAGCGCGGTGACCCTGGAGAGATTTGTATTGCGGGCCCGCAAGTGATGACCGGCTACTGGAAAAAGCCGGACGAGACGGAATCCGCCTTCGAGGGGCGGTTCTTCCGCAGCGGCGATGTCGGCTACATGGACGATGAGGGCTTCATCTTCATCGTCGACCGCATCAAGGACATGATCAACGCCGCCGGCTTCAAGGTCTATCCGCGGCGCATCGAAGATGCGCTCTATGAGCATCCGGCAGTGTCGGAATGTTGCGTCGTGGGGATTGCGGACGAGTACCGCGGCGAGGCACCCAAGGCCTATGTGCGGCTAAAAGAAGGGCACGATGCCACCGCCGTCGAGCTCATGAGCTTCTTGCGGCCGAAACTCTCGAAGCTCGAGCTCCCCGCCGCGATCGAGTTTCGCGACGAGCTGCCAAAGACGATGATCGGCAAGCTTTCCAAAAAGGAGCTGCGCGCCCAGGCGGACGCGGACAACCGCGACCGCTAGCGGAGCCAGGGCAGCAGGCCCTGCCCTTCTTGTTGCATCAGCCTCTGCTGACGCCGCAGCTTCCGGCGCTCTCGCCAGGTGAGCCGCCGAGGTTGGGCCACGGCAGCTTCGGCGCTCTCGGTCTCGGCGTCGACCGTCTCGCCGGTCTCTACGGCCTCTTCGCTGAGCGCCGGCATCCCGGGCTCCGACACGGGCGGCGCGGACACACGCGGCGCAGCTTGCGGCTGGGCCGACGGGGCGGCGTTCGCCTGGACCGTCGGCGCTGGCGGTTTGGGACGCGGAGCTGGTGCGCGTTGTGCTGCCGGTGCCGGCCGTGCCGCCGGTGCAGGCTGAATGGCGGCCTCTTGCTGCACGGGGGCCGTCGCCGTAGCGGCAGACGCGGGAGCAGCCGGAGCGGCCCGCTCGGCAGCACCCACCGGGTTCGTCTGGCCGGCGGACTGAGCATCGTCCGCAAGCGGCTTCGTCATCACGAACATGCTGGGCACGTTCTCGCCGGAGAACCCTGCGGGCTCCTCCACGGCGGTGCCGGTGAGAAAGCGATAACCGGGCTGCACGCTTTGCTGGGCGGCAGGCACCATCATCTCCGCGTTGCCGAGCGGATTGGCGCTGGCACTGGCGTTCGCCGTGGCGGTGGCACTCGCGGTTGACGGGGTCTTGTCCGGCTCCACCGAGGCTTCGATCTGCGGTTCGGTCTCGGGCTCAGGCTTGGATGGCGCCGAGGTTCTCAACCAGACGCGCTCGCCGCAAAGAAGGAACGCCTTACACCCTTTGAGGACGATCTTGTTGCGCGAGACCATCGTCAGGGTGGCGGAGTAGGTGTTGCCGTCCTCGGGGTTGTAGATATTGCCTTTCCACTGATTGGCCCTGACCTTGGCCATGCCCTTCACGATCGGCAGGCCCATGATCTCCCTGCCCCTCAGTGAAGCGTTGGAATTGCGCACGTCGCGCAGCGGCTTGCCCTTGCTGTCGAGCGGGTCTTTCAGCCAGGCGATCTTGACGCACAGATACCGTTTTCCGGACCCGCAGCGGTAGACCTGCATCTTGGCGGGGCGTTCGCCCTGTTCGGCTTTACGCCAATACCCTCTGGGGTCGGCGGCGGCGGCGCTTGTGACACTCAGGGGAACAAGGGCGACGGCAAGACCGACGCCGATCGCCGCAGTAAGAGCATGATGCCGCATGAGCACCTCCGTCATGGGTCGGGCCGTCGGCGCGTCCCGCGCCTCGGCGAAATGGCTATTGCCCCCTGTCCCTGACGGGCCTCGTTGGACCCAATTTTTGATCCGGCGGTAGAGCACTTATGCTGCGCCCATTTCCTTAACCTTTTGCGCTCGCCGAGGCTTGCATTCCGGTGCTTTCCAAGATCGCCGCGACGCCCATGCCGCCGGCGGTACACACCGAGATCAACCCTCGCTGGCCGCTCCCACTATGCAGGAGTTTGGCCAAAACTGGCAATATTCGTGCACCCGTGGCGGCAAAAGGATGCCCGATGGCAATCGAGGATCCTTTGACGTTGAGCTTGGCACGGTCGATCGTCCCCAACGGTGCATCCCGCCCCAATCGGTCCCGGCAATAGGTCTCTGAGTCCCAGGCCTTCAACGTCACCAGCACCTGCGCAGCGAATGCCTCGTGAATCTCATAATAATCAAAGTCTTGAAGCGCAAGACCGGCCTGATCGAGCAGATCGCTGACAGCCACGGTCGGCGCCATCAAGAGGCCTTCACCTTGGACATAGTCTACGGCAGAAGTGCGACCCAAAGTTAAATAAGCCTGAATCGGTATTCCCTTGGATTTCGCCCATTTTTCGCTGGCGAGCAGCACCGTGGCGGCACCATCCGTTAACGGGGTCGAGTTGGCCGCGGTGATGGTCCCGCCCGCCTTGTCGAAGACCGGCTTCAGCTCCGCCATCTTCTCCAGCGAGATATCCTCGCGGATGTTGTTGTCTCGGAACACACCAGCGCAGGGAATAACCAGGTCGTCCATGAAGCCTTCGTCATAGGCGGCGGCCGCCTTCAAGTGGCTTTCGAAGGCGAGAACGTCCTGGTCCTGGCGCGTGACGCCCCACTCCTTGGCCATCAGCTCGCAATGCTCGCCCATGCCAAGGCCGGTGCGGGGCTCGCGCGTATCGGGAGGCAAGGGAGCCAGCTCGCCGGGCATCATGCCTTTGAAAGCCCCCAGACGTTGCCCCAGGCTCTTGGCGCGTGAGGCCTTGACCAGGCGCTGGGCGAACTTCCGCTTGAACACGATGGGCGCATCGCTCGTGGTGTCGGAGCCCATGGCGATGCCGGAGTCGATCTGGCCCGTGGCGATCTTGGCCGCAAGGCCAAGTGCTGCCTGAAGGCTGGTGCCGCAGGCCTGCATCATAGTGACGCCCGGCGTGGTTTGCGCCAGCGAACTCCCGATCACCGCCTCGCGGGCAAGGTTCCAATCCTTGGCGTGGGTGACCACGGCACCGCCCACCACCTCGTCGATATGAGCACCCTCGAGGCCAAAGCGCTCGGCAAGGCCGGTCAGTGCCGTTGTCAGCATCTCGAGGTTGGAAAGCTCGGCGTATGCCGTATGCGAGCGGCAGAAGGGAATCCGCACCCCGCCGAGCACCGCAACACGCCGCATCTGCATCTCCGTCATGGCGTCCCTTCCAGACCTCGTCTCGTTTAGGCCGCGGCCTTGGCGGCGGCGGCGGCGTCCCTGGCCTTGCGGTAGTGCAGCGGTCCACCGCGGAACGGCGCGAACCCTGTGCCAAAGATCACACCCGCATCGACGTGGTCGGCATCCTTTACGACTTGATCGGCTTCGGCACGCGCCGCCTCGTCAAGCAGCGGCTCGATGAGCTCGCGGCCAAGGCGCACAAGCTCCGCGTCATCATACTCTGCCTCGTCGCGGCGCGGTTTGCCGTCTTCCCAAACATAGAAGCCCTCGCCCGTCTTCATGCCGAGCTTGCCTTGCTTCACGAGCGACGCCAGCGCGTTGCCGGATGCCCCCTCGCCGTTCGGCGCAAGACTAAGCTCTTCGCCCACCTTGTTGCAGATATCGAGGCCGACCATGTCCATCAGTTCCATGGGCCCCATGGGCATGCCGAACTTGAGCGCGGCTTGATCGATCTTCTCGCGCGGCTGTCCGTCCTGATAGAGCCGCACCGCCTGCATCATGTAAGGCGCCAGCACGCGGTTGACCAAGAAGCCGGGGCAACTCTTCACGATGAGCGGCAGCTTGTTGATGGCGGTGACGAAGGCGCATGCCTTGCCGATCTCGTCCTCGCGCGTGTCCTCGCCGCGCACGACTTCAACCAGAGGCAGCTGCGGAACGGGATTGAAGAAGTGAAGTCCCACGAGGCGGCCCGGGTCCTTGAGGGGCTGCGCAATGTCCTCAAGCCTGAGCGATGACGTATTGGTGGCGAGTACTGCGCCTGGTCGCGCCTTGGTCTCCAGATCGACGAACAGCGCCTGCTTGACCTCGAGCTTCTCGACGATCGCCTCGATGATGACGTCCGCGTGCTTGATGTGCTTGCCGTCGGGGTCCGCAATCAGCCGCGCCACGGCGGAGTCGTACGCCGTCTTGCCTCGCAGGCGCTTCTTGAAGAGCGCCTTGGCGCGCTTTTTCGCTTTCTCGATCTGGTTTGCATCCAAGTCCTGCAGGCTGGCTTGCATGCCGGAGACGACGCACCATGCGGCGATATCCGCGCCCATGGTGCCGGCTCCGATGACGTGTACCTTGCGCGGCTTGAATCCGTCCTTCGGCGCGGCATCCTTCAGCATCTCCGACAGGGCGAACACGCGGCGCAAATTGCGCGACGTCTCACTCGCCATCAACGGTGCGAACGTCTCCGTCTCGGCGCGCTTCATGGCGGCCAGGTCGTCCCCATGCTTCTCGAAGAGATCGATGAGCCGGAACGGTGCGGGGTAGTGCTCCTCGCGCACCTTCTCCGCCGTCTTGGCGCGCATCTGCTTGACCAGCATCCCGCGCACGGGCTGCTTCGCCAAGAGCTTCTTCCACCAGGGCGCGCCCTTGGACCGGCGCTTCCGCAGCACCGCCTTGCGCGCGGCCCAACGCAGGTTGTGGCGTGTCGGCACGAGTTGATCGATGAGTCCCATGGCGCGCGCTGCCGTGGGCCTCAGCATCTTGCCCGTGAGCATGGCGGTCATGGCGTCCATGGGGCCCGCTGCCTCGATGGCCCGCACGGTGCCGTTGAGCCCCGGAAAGATGCCGAGCTTCACTTCGGGGAAACCGAGCCGGGTGTCGTCCTCGCGATCGGCGATGCGCCAGTCGCAGGCCAGCGCCAGTTCGAGGCCGCCGCCCAGGCAATAACCGTGGATGGCCGCGACCACGGGCATGCGCAAGCGGTCGATGCGATCGAACAGCTGAAGCGTCTGCGCGACCACGTCCTTGATCTTGTCCTCGGTGTCGAAGCCTTCAAACTCGCGAATGTCGGCTCCTGCGATGAAGCTGGAGTCCTTGCCGCTCATGATGACGAGGCCTTTCACCTCGCCGGCTTGGGCCTGTTCCAGCGCCGTGACGATGTCGCGGAGTTCCTGTAGCGGCCGGCTGCCGAGCGAGTTCATACTCTCGCCTTGGCAGTCGATGATCGCCCAGGCGATCCCTTCGAAGTCGACGGAGAAGGTCCAGTCCTTGAGATCGGGAAGCGTAATCGGCATGGGCTCGTCTTACTCGGCGGCGATGTGCTGGGAACGGCGGGTTGGATCCTCGCCCCCGCTTTGCGGGTCTTGGTCTGAACTACGGACTTCGCGCTTCAGGTCGGCGGCGGCGAAATCGTCGACGGCAATGACACGAGCCGTCATGTCGCGGAGTTCGGCGAGATCGCGCGCCTCCTCGGCGCTCAAAATGCCCTTGGCTTTCGCGTCCTCGATCCAGTCCTTGGTGTAGACGCGAGTGACCTCACCTTTGCGGATGGCGCGCTCCAGCTTCTTCTCAGCCTCCTCGCACGCAATGGCCTTGGCGAGCGCGGCTTCGAGCAGTCCGGGCCCGTCCGCGGGATCGCCGGAGGTATAGATGTCCCGGGTGAGACGGTCGCGAAACGCCCCGGGCTTCAGCGCCAGCCGTACGATGTCCTTGCCCTGCTTGTCGCCGGCCGGGCGGCGCGCGCCGAACGGCAACACCAGGGGCTTCAGCAGCCAGGCTGCCCAGCGTACCGGGAAATTGCCGATGACGCCCTGCAAAGCCGTATCGAAGCGGTGCAGACAGTTCTGGGCGCAGACCTCCACGACCTTGCGGTCCGCGGCCGGGCGGCCGTCATCCTCATAGCGCTTCAGGATCGCGGAGAGGAGATAAAGCTCAGCGAGCGCGTCGGCCATGCGCCCGGTGATCTTCTGCTTCACCTTCAGGCCGCCGCCGAGAAGTGCCACGGTCACGTCGGCGGTGAGCGCGAAGGAGCGCGCGCCCCGCGCCAATTGCCGCCACCAGTATGTCACGTCGCCTGTGTTCAACGGAGGTTTGGCGAACGCACCTAAAGTGACGTTATGGAACAGCGCGCCGGTCGCGTTGGCGAAGAGAAAGGCGCGGTGCGCGTCGAAGAGCGTCTCGAACGTTGCGAGACTGCGCTCGTCATCTGTGTCTTGAAGGGCCTCGATCTCGGCGAAGAGGTAAGGATGACTGCGTAGCGCGCCTTGCGCAAAGGTGATCAGCGTGCGCGTCAGAATGTTGGCGCCTTCCACGGTGATGCCGACCGGCACCATCTGATAGGCCCCTTGCAGGTAGTTCGCCGGGCCGTCGCAAATGCCGCGGCCTCCATGGATGTCGAGGGCGTCGTTGACGCATTGGCGCATGCGCTCGGTCGAGACGTATTTGAGAAGTGCGGAGATCACCGCCGGTTTCTCGCCCGCGGAGACCATCGAGGCCGTGACGGCGCGCGCCGCCTCCAGGCCGTAGGCGTTCTCCACAAGACGGGCCAACGGCTCCTCGACGCCTTCCATGAAACCGATCGGCAGGCCGAATTGCTTACGGACACGCGCATAGGCCGTGCTGCGGTGTGCCATGGCCTTGGCGGCGGCGGCGCTCGTCGCCGGCAGCGAGATGGACCGGCCCGCCGCCAAGCAGCTCATCAGCATGCGCCAGCCTTGGCCCGCACGCTCGGGCCCGCCGATGATCCAATCCAGCGGCACGAACACGTCGCGGCCTTTGGTGGGACCGTTGGGAAAGGCCGCTCCCGCCGGCAGGTGACGCCGGCCGATCTCGACACCCTGGTGGTCGGTGGGGATCAGCGCCAGGGTGATGCCTACGTCCTCCCCGCGTCCCAGATGATTGTTCGGATCGAATAGACGGAAGGCGAGCCCCAGCAACGTGGCGTTGGGGGCGAGCGTGATGTAGCGCTTGTCCCAGGTCAGGCGCACGCCAAGCGTCTCTTGGCCATCGTGCTGTCCTTTGGTCACGACACCGACATCGCGCATGGCTGCAGCGTCTGACCCGGAGAACGGGCCGGTCAGCGCAAAGCAAGGGATCTCCTCCCCCTTCGCCAAACGCGGCAAGAAGTGTGCCTTCTGGGCTTCGGTTCCGTACTTCTCGATAAGTTCGCCAGGGCCTAACGAGTTCGGCACCATGACGATGGTGACGCCGTCGGCGCTGCGCGAGGAGATCTTGCCCAGGATCAGCGATTGGGCTTGGGGCGAGAATCCAAGGCCGCCATGCTCCTTGGAGATGAGCATGCCGAGAAACCCCTTGTCGCGGACGAACTGCCAGATGTCCTCAGGCACGTCGTGCAGGTCATGGCGAATGCGCCAATCGTCGAGGCGCTCGCACAACTCCTCCGTCGGGCCGTCGAGAAAGGCGCGTTCCTCCTCGGTGAGCGTGATCGGCGCCACGCGGCGTAGCTTGTTGAAGTCGGGAGTGCCGGAAAACAACTCCGCGTCCCAGCCCGCGGTGCCGGCTTCCAGCGCCTCGCGCTCGGTCTCGGAGATGGTCGGCATCACGCCCTTCAAAGCGCGGTAGACGGGACGGGTCAGGTATTGGCGTTTCAGCTCAGGCATACTGCCGGCGAAGAGGAGCCCCGCGATGAGCCAGCCCGCGAAGGTCCAGAAGGGAAAGCCGAACGTGATTTGCAAGCACAGCGTGAAGATGAAGATCGATATCGCCCAGGCGCGAAGCGACGCATGGTTCATCGCAAGCGCGAAGAAGCCTGCGAGGGCGACGGCAGTGAAAATCAAATCAGCCACGGGTGGCCTCCAACCTCGACACGGCCCCGATTTGTGCGTCCCTCCCGCCCTCTATGGTGCCGATGGGCCTTGGACTCAAGGAGATTTGTCGCCGCCACCACAACTGTCGCAGAACCGGTGGCGCTGATCCGCGGACCGCGCCCCCCTCGGCACCAACGTCAGCCCTGACGCATAACAGGAAATCCGTGCGCTTTCTGGCAACACTCAACGCCGTGTACGGCCCAAGTTCTTGTAACCCCCAAGCGAATTGGCTAAGCGTTTCAGGCAACGTCTGGCCCAATAACGCTGGGGAATATGCATGTCGGAAGAGCCAGAGCGCCCGCAGCTCAGCCCGTATCAGGTCGAACTCGAAGAGGGCAAGCGCTATGCTTGGTGCCGATGCGGGCGCAGCAAGAACCAGCCGTTTTGCGACGGCGCCCATGCCGGTACCGGGATCGAGCCCTTGATGTTCACCGCAGAGCGCACGGAGACAGCGCTTCTATGCGGCTGCAAGGACACGGGCGATCCGCCTTACTGCGATGGGTCCCACCTGCTGCTGTGAATTTGGGCATGCAAAGGGCCAGCCCTTCTTGCTAGAAATGCCAAAGTGGGCCGCGGGGCCCGCTTCCCTTGGAGTCTGCAAGCCCAATCGGGGGAAGGCGCGGCAGGCATCTTTATGGCCTATTTCCTTCAGCAGCTCGTCAACGGACTGGCCTTAGGCTCGATCTACGGCTTGATCGCCATCGGCTACACCATGGTCTATGGCATCATTGGGATGATCAACTTCGCTCACGGTGACATCTTCATGGTGGGCGCATTCATCGCCCTGATCGCCTTCCTCGCCCTCATGGCCGTCGGCGTCACCATGATCCCGCTGGCGCTGCTCATCGTGCTGCTGCTGGCCATGGCGCTCACTGCCGTGTGGGGCTGGACGGTGGAGCGCGTCGCCTATCGTCCTTTGCGCGGCTCTTTCCGGCTGGCGCCGCTGATCACCGCCATCGGCATGTCGATCGTGCTGCAGAACTTCATCCAAGTCGCGCAAGGCGCCCGGGTGAAGCCGCTTCAACCCGTGGTCACCGGCGGCTACGAGCTGTTCGATGAGGGCGGCTTCACGGTGATCGTCTCCAACATCCAGATTCTCATCGTTGTGACGACCCTGGCGCTGATGACGGTGTTCTGGCTCATGATCAACCGCACGGCTCTGGGGCGCGCGCAGCGTGCCTGCGAGCAAGACAGGCTCATGGCCTCGCTGTCCGGCGTGAATGTCGACCGCACCATCTCCATCACTTTCATCATCGGCGCGAGCCTTGCCGCGGTCGCCGGGCTTCTCTACCTCCTCTATTACGGCGTGATCGATTTCTTCATCGGCTTCGTCGTCGGCATCAAGGCCTTCACCGCGGCGGTGTTCGGCGGCATCGGCTCCATTCCCGGCGCCATGATGGGAGGCCTCGTGATCGGGCTGATCGAGACGTTTTGGTCCGCCTATTTCACGATCGAGTACAAGGACGTCGCGGCCTTCTCCATGCTCGCCATCGTGCTGATCTTCTTCCCGACGGGTCTACTCGGGCGGCCCGAGATCGAGAAGGTCTAGAGCTTGGCGGAGCCCGGGACACCTCTCAGCCTGCGGCTCAAATCGGCCCTGACCGATTCCCTCCTCGCAGCGATTATCGCCTTCGCACTGTTTTCGTTCGTGCTGGGCTTGCGCACGGTGGACGGCGTCACCGGCCTCACCCTTGAGCCGCGGCCGGGCCTCCTTGCTGTTGCCGTCGGCATCGTGTTCGTCGGCCGGCTCTTGCTCAACCTGTTCGTCTGGCAGGCCCCCTACCCGCTCACCACGCCGTTTGCCAAGCTATTCACCCGCGAGCCGTTCGACACACGCGACCTCACGATGCTGGGCGCGACGGCGGCGGTTGGCGTGTTTGTATTCATCGTCTCCACCCTCCTCACCGCGCCCGCTTTGGAGCTGATCGCCGGGGCGGTGCTCGCGTTCATCGGCCTGGGGGCTTTGCGCCGGACGATCGTCGGTGCGTATCCGGATTTGCCCTATGCGCAGATCTTCATCGTCGGCGGCATTCTGTTCGCGCTCTTCTTTCCGCTGACGAGCTACGCGCTCGACAAGGCGTTCCAACTGGGCCTGCCGCTGCGCTACTGGTTCGACCTGTCCATCCTCGTGCTCACCTATGTGATGCTCGGCTGGGGGCTCAACATCGTCGTGGGGCTCGCGGGGCTCTTGGACCTCGGTTACGTGGCCTTCTATGCCGTCGGCGCCTACACGTTTGCGCTGCTTGCGACCCATTTCGGTCTCGGCTTCTGGGTGTGCCTACCGCTTGCCGGGCTTGCCGCCATGATTTGGGGCGTCATTCTCGGCTTTCCCGTGTTGCGCCTGCGGGGCGACTATCTCGCCATCGTCACCTTGGCGTTTGGCGAGATCATCCGCGTCGTTCTGCTGAATTGGACGGAGGTGACCAACGGACCGAACGGCATTTCCGGCATCCCCAAGCCCACCTTCTTCGGCCTGCCGTTCTCGCCGTTCGCGGAAGGCCCCACGTTCAGCAGCGTGTTCGGCGTGAAGTACGACGCGCTCCACGGGATCATCTTCCTCTATTACGTGATCCTGGCGCTTGCGCTCCTTACGAACCTCGTGACTTTGCGGCTGAGGCGTCTGCCCATCGGCCGGGCTTGGGAAGCCATGCGCGAGGACCAGATCGCCTGCCGCTCGCTCGGCATCAACACCACGGTCACCAAGCTCACCGCATTCGCCACCGGCGCACTGTTCGGAGGGCTCGCGGGCTGCTTCTTCGCCACGCGGCAAGGGTTCATCAGCCCTGAGAGCTTCACCTTCATTGAGTCCGCCATCATCTTATCGATCGTCGTGCTTGGCGGGATGGGCAGCCAGCTTGGCGTGGCGATCGCGGCGGTGGTCATGGTGGGCGGCTTCGAGGCACTGCGGCACACCGAGGGCTTGCAGAGCATCTTCGGCGACGGGTTCGATCCCGCGCTCTACCGCATGTTGCTGTTCGGCGCCGCCATGGTGGGCATCATGGTTTGGCGGCCGCGGGGCCTGATCGCATCGCGCGCCCCCACCGTCTCGCTTGGCGAAGCAAACGCCATTTCCGGTGATCTCGTGAGGCAGGGCCGCGGATGACATCTTGGGACACGGACCCCGTGCTCACCGTGGAGCATTTGACCATGCGCTTTGGCGGCCTGCTCGCCATCGACGATGTGTCATTCGCGGTCGGGCGCCGCGACATCACCGCGCTGATCGGACCGAACGGGGCCGGCAAGACCACCGTGTTCAACTGCATCACGGGGTTCTACAAGCCCACCGAGGGGATGATGACGCTGACGCATCCAGACGGCGCGCACTTCTATCTGGAGCGGCTGACCGATCACGACATCAATGCGCAGGCGCGCGTCGCACGCACGTTTCAGAACATCCGGCTGTTTCCGGGCATGACGGTTCTGGAAAACCTCATGGTGGCGCAACACAATGCCTTGCGCCGCGCCTCGGGCTTCACCGTTGGCGCGCTGCTTGGCCTAGGGAACTTCGCCCGGGCAGAGAAAGAGGCCATAGATCTGTCACGCTATTGGCTCGATCAGGTCGGGCTGACTGCGCGGGCCGACACGGCGGCGGGCGATTTGCCTTACGGCGATCAGCGCCGCCTGGAGATCGCGCGCGCCATGTGCACAAAGCCTCTGCTGCTCTGCCTGGACGAACCGGCCGCCGGGCTCAATGCGCGCGAAAGCGAGGGGCTCAACGAGCTTCTCTACACGATCCGGGAAACAGAGAGGATCGCCATCTTCCTCATCGAGCACGATATGAGCGTGGTCATGCGCATCTCCGATCACATCATCGTGCTGGACTACGGCAAGAAGATCGCCGACGGCCCGCCCAAAGCCGTTCGCGACGACCCGCATGTCATCGCCGCCTATCTCGGCGTGCCCGAGGAGGATATCGCCGGCACCGGCCCGGAGGCGCGGCGATGAGTGCTCCCCTCTTGCAACTCGACAAGGTGACCGCTTGCTACGGACGCTTGCCGGTGCTGCATGGGGTGAGCCTGAAGATCGCGCCGGGGGAGATCGTCGCACTGATCGGCGCCAACGGTGCCGGTAAGACCACGACGATGATGACGATCTTCGGCCGGCCCCGCGCGTCGGAAGGTCAAATCGTCTTCGACGGCACGGACATCACGCGTCTGCCGACCCATGAGATCGCGCGGCTGCGCATCGCGCAATCGCCGGAAGGACGCCGTATCTTTCCGCGCATGACGGTGATGGAGAACCTGCAGATGGGCGCCATCATCGCCAACGACCCGGACGGCTTCGCCGCAGACCTGGCGCGGGTCCATGCGCTCTTCCCCGTATTGAAGACGCGTGCGGACCAGCGCGGCGGCACGCTGTCCGGCGGCGAGCAGCAGATGCTCGCCATCGCCCGCGCGCTCATGGGACGGCCGAGGCTGCTCCTTCTCGACGAGCCGTCGCTTGGACTCGCGCCGCTCGTGGTCAAACAGATCTTCGACGCCATCACCGAACTCAATGCCCAAGGCCTCACCGTGTTCCTGGTGGAGCAGAATGCCTATCAGACGCTCAAGATCGCAGCCCGTGGCTATGTGATGGTCAACGGTAGGATCACCATGTCGGGAACCGGTCAGGAGCTCTTGGAGCGCAAGGAGGTTCGGGCCGCCTACCTGGAAGGCGATACCGCCGTCCTGAAGGAGTTGAACGGAGCATGAGCACGCTCACGCCATGGCTCTCCGATGATGGCCTTCGGGTCTTTCTGGTGCTCACCGTCATCTTAGGGGGCAGTGCTGCCTTCCTGGCGGGGCGCGGTTTGGCACGCACCTGGCGCCCGGTATGGCGCGTGTTCTTTTATATGGCGCTGCTTGCCGGTGCCGTGCGCTTCTTTCACTACGCGCTGTTCGATGGCTCGTTGTTGTCGCCCTATTACTATCTCGTCACTTATGTCGTCCTGGTTGCCGCCGCGCTTCTCGGCTTCCGCATCATGCGCACGACGCAGATGGTGACGCAGTATCGCTGGCTCTATGAGCGGACGAGCCCGCTGACTTGGCGGCCGCGAAGCACGTGACTAGGTTAGAGCTACGACGTTCGAGCCGAGGCTTGAGACTTTGAAGGAGACCCTCATGACGCGCTTCCCGGGTTTGGTCGCCCTCGTTTTTGGAGGCCTCGCGCTTGCGGCCTGCGGCGAGGAGAAGGACCCCAACGTCACCACGATCGCCGTCGCCGGGCCGGTCACCGGGCAATATGCCTCGTTCGGCACCCAGATGATCAACGGCGCCGATCTCGCCATCGCCGACATCAACGCCGCGGGCGGCGTGCTCGGCAAGCGGCTTGAGCTGGACGTCGGTGACGATGCCTGCGACCCGAAACAGGCCGTGGCTGTCGCCAACAAGATGGTGGGTGCGGGTGTGCCGCTGGTCGCGGGGCACTTTTGCTCCGGTTCGTCGGTGCCGGCCTCGAACGTTTACGGAGAGAGCAGCATCGTGATGATCTCGCCGGCCTCCACGACCCCGGCGCTGACGGATAACCGCGCAGGACCCAACATCTACCGTGTGGTGGGGCGCGACGATCAGCAAGGCGGCGTCGCCGGGGCCTATCTCGCCAAGCATTTTGGCGACAAGAACATTGCCATCATCGATGACAAGACGGCCTACGGCAAAGGCCTGGCCGACCAGGTCAAGGCGGCGCTGAACGCGGAAGGCGTGCAGGAGGTCCTGACCGAGTCCTACAGCGCGGGCGAGAAAGACTATTCGGCGCTTGTCTCGAAGCTGAAGCAAGCCGGCGTCAACGTGCTCTACGTTGGCGGCTACCACACCGAGGCCGGCCTGATCCTGCGCCAGATGCGCGATCAGGGCATGGACACCGTCCTGATGGGCGGAGACGCGCTTGTGACCCAGGAATACTGGTCCATCACCGGCCCAGCCGGCGAAGGCACCCTGATGACCTTTTCCCCGGACCCACGGAAGAACCCGGCCGCCGCGGACGTGGTTGCCCGGTTCAAGGAGAAGGACATCGAGCCAGAAGGCTACGTGCTCTACACCTATGCGGCGATCCAAGCCTGGGCGGAGGCCGCGAAGGACGCGGGCACGATCGAGGCGCCGCAAGTCGTCAAGGCGCTTGACGGCAACAGCTTCAATACCGTGATCGGCGAGCTGCGCTTCAACGACAAAGGCGATCCCAACTTGCCGCCTTATGCGGTCTACCGCTGGTCGGACGGAGCCTATGAGCAGATCGGCAACCAGCCGCCCGCAGGCTAAGTCTCCGTTTCAGCCCTTCTGGCCGGCTCCCTGCTCCGCTTTGAACTGAGCTTCGAGGTCTTCTTCGAACTTCACCAAGTCCTCCGGCAGCGGCATGCCGAAGGCCCGCATCTCGTTGAGCTTCTCACGGATCTGCAAGTATAGCTCGTGCCGGTCCTCGGGTTGGGTCTCCATCTGATTGATGAGAAGCGCAAGCTCCGCCTTGAGATCCTCAAATGCCATAGTGCGACGCCTCCTTCCGGACAGGGGGCGGATCGGACCATAAACCGCCGGGCTCAGCAAGCCTCGCCGGACCCGGAGTGGATTGCGGTTCGGGCATTTCCCTTGCATAGTCGCCGCTCGCGCGGGATCGGAGGGGAACTCTGCGGCCATGGAACAACTGACATTCACCAAAGTGGTCGGCTTCGTGCTTGCCGCGTCCTTCGCCATCGTTATCGGGGTCTGCATGTGGGCGCTGATGGTCGGCGACTATATGCACACGGTCATGACCCCACAGACCCAGCATACGGTCCGCATCGTCGGCTTCGCGGGCATGCTGGCCGCCCTGGTCACCTGGTGGTGCCAGCGCTTCACCGCGCGGCGCGGCTTTCTCGTGCGCACGCTGTTCGCGCTCTTCATCTTCGTCGTGGCGTTCTGCAGCTTCGGCGGCTTGCTGCGCTTCATCTATATCCACGCCACCTATCCGAGCCAGCAGGACTGGTCGCTCACAGGCATGTACTTTGCCTCGATCAACGACCTTTACGCCTTCCTTCTCGATATGCTGATCCCGCCCCGCCCTGGATATCTGGGCCTTGCGGTCGCGGCCGCCATCTATGTCTCCCTGTTCGGCCCCCGCGAACCAAAGACTGTTGAAATTTAAGCCTCTTGGCCGGTGCGCGTTTGAGCGCGCCGCGCCTTCTGCTAGACCTTCCTCCTTGCCGGACGTTCCGTCCGGGAAAGGTTGACCGACCCGCATGATCCCGCGCTACAGCCGCTCCGAGATGACCGCCATCTGGGAGCCCGAGACCAAATTCCGAATCTGGCTCCAGATCGAGGTCTACGCCGCCGAGGCGATGGCGGAGCTCGGCCTGATCCCTAAGGAGGCCGCGGACGCGGCACGGACACGGGGCGGCTTCGACATCGATCGCATCGATGAGATCGAGCGCGAGGTAAAGCACGACGTCATCGCCTTCCTTACCTCCGTCGCGGAGCATGTGGGACCGGAGGCCCGGTTCCTCCATGCCGGACTCACCTCCTCGGACGTCCTGGACACGTGCTTCAACGTGCAGCTCACCGCGGCGGCGGACATCCTCATCGCCGATCTGGACGCGTTACTTGCGGCGCTGAAGACGCGCGCCTACGAGCACAAGGACACCGTCACCGTCGGCCGCAGTCACGGCATCCACGCGGAGCCCATCACGTTCGGGCTGAAGCTGGCGCAAGCCTACGCGGAGTTCGACCGCAACCGGGCGCGAATGGTTCAGGCCCGGGAAGAGGTCGCCACATGCGCCATTTCCGGCGCCGTGGGCACGTTCGCCCATGTGGACCCGCGCGTGGAGGCCTATGTCGCGGAGAAGCTCGGCTTGCGGCCGGAGCCGATCTCCACGCAAGTCATCCCGCGGGACCGGCACGCGGCGTATTTCGCCACGCTTGCGGTGATCGCAAGTTCGGTGGAGCGGCTGGCAACGGAGATTCGCCATCTACAGCGGACCGAGGTTCTGGAGGCGGAGGAGTTCTTCAGCGAAGGGCAGAAGGGCTCGTCGGCCATGCCGCATAAGCGCAACCCTGTCTTGTCGGAGAACTTGACGGGGCTCGCCCGGGTGGTGCGGGGCTACGCGCTGCCGGCGCTGGAGAACGTCGCGCTATGGCATGAGCGCGACATCTCGCACTCGTCCGTGGAGCGGATGATCGGCCCCGACGCCACGGTGACGCTCGATTTCGCTCTGGCCCGGCTTACCGGGATCATCAAGGGACTTGTGGTCTATCCGGAACGCATGCGCGCCAACATGGACCGCCTTGGCGGCCTCATCCACTCCCAGCGCGTGCTGCTGGCGTTGACCAATGCCGGCGTCTCACGGGAGGACGCCTACCGGCTCGTGCAGCGCAACGCCATGAAGGTGTGGCAGGACAATAAGGACTTTCTCGCCGAGCTCTTGGCCGACGCGGATGTGACCGCGGCCCTCTCGGAGGACGTGATCCGCGCCCAATTCGATCTGGGCCATCACACCAAGCACGTGGACGACATCTTCGCCCGTGTCTTCGGCACGTAGCGGCTCTTAGCGAAGCCCGAACAACCCGCCCCGCCGCGTCTCGACCGTCCCGCCGAGGCGGTCGTTTTCCGTCCCGGCATAGCCGCGCTCGCCGTATTTCGTGTAGTTGCCGTACCGGTCGTAGTAGCGGCGCCCCCCATAGCCCCAGAACCCGGGCTTGTAGCCATAAGGCGGCATGGCGAGCGGGACGTTGTAGTCGTAGCCTTCAGGGACCTTGATGAAGCGTAGGTAGCTGGTCTGCACGTAGCCCTTCCCCACGCGGCACCAACCCTTCTTGCAGCTCTTGGCGTTGACGACCTGTGACACGCCGATGAGGCCCAACACCTTGGCGTTGGTATTGGGGGTGGCGTGGATGCTGGCGGGCCGTTTGGCCACAGCGGTCGCGGCACTCGCGACACCGGGCACGATCAGGGCGAGCGCAGCGGCGAAGGCCAATAGCTTCAGTCTGGCAAGTTGGGGCATCTCATCTCTCCAGCGCCACGAACGGCGTCGCCCTACGCGGGTTCGCCGAAAGCGGACCTTAGAAAGATGATGCTGGCCGGCGGGCGAGACAAGCCCCGAATCGCCATCGCCTATTCGAGATCGACGCCGGCGGAAATTCCTTGGAGATCGACATCCTCCACCGGTCCGCCATCCGAATAGGCGCCGGCGCCGTGGAAGATATGCGGCATGTAGCGGTAGCGGTTGCGCTCTTGCGCCATCATGAAGAACCGCTTGCGGTAGAAGGACGGCGAGATGGCCGTATAGGGCGGCATGTCGAAATACCAGTCCGCCTTGGGATAGTGGCCCGCACGATACGGATAGGCCGGGAAGATCGGCCAGATCTCGGGTTCCAGCACATGGGCGGACGCCAGCAGCAAACCGCGCTGGACGGCGTAACCGCGATAGCCGTCCCAGATCAGGCCGCACCAGCCACCCTGGCAGCCGCGCACGTCGACGATAGCGCCTGCGGGCACGACGGTGATCCGGGCATATTCGGTGCCCGGGCCGTCGCGCAAGGTGAGCGAGACCACCGTCTGGGCCTCTTCCGCCGCCGCAGATCCAGTGGCGGTGAGGAGCCCCAGTAGAAAGCCCGTAAAGAGCCCCATCGATGATCTCATGCCGCGTCCCCCAGTTCAGTCCGTGGTCGCATTGTGACACATGGTGTACGCACCGTCAGCCGTTCGGCGCCGGTGTGCGTTGATGCCTAACGACCTGATGCAAGGATGCAACGCTCCGAAAAGCGAGAATCGTTTGAAGGCGTTGCCCCAGCCGCCTTAAGAGGGTGATTCAACCGCCGCACGGGTCGCCGCGGCGGCGCCCTCGAACCAGCCCATGTCCGTGCCGACGGCGATGACGTCCCATCCCTCTTCAATGCGGGGTTTGGCGAAGGCAACGTCGTTGGCGAAGATCAGCGTCATCACCGACTTCTCGCGGGCCTTCCTGAGCACGAGCGTCATGGCCTCTTGGACTTCCTTGGCCCAGATGTCGAGCCGGCCCGTCAGGGCGACGGAGAGGTCGTTCGGGCCCAAGCACACCATGTCCACCCCCTCCAGCGACAGGATCTCATCGAGCTGATCCAGGGCGCCGCTGGTCTCGATCTGCGGACAGGCAATGGTGAAGCCGTTGGCTTGCGCGAAATAATCGCCCTCATGGTCGAGCCGGGCGCGGTAGGGCCCCCAGCTGCGCAAGCCAAGCGGCGGGTACTTCACGGCCCGGACGAACTCTTCGGCTTCCTCAACGGTGTTGATCAAGGGGCACATCACCCCTTGCGCGCCCGCATCGAGCGCCCGGCCCACGAGGCCCGGATCGTTGTTGGCCACCCGCACGATGGCCGGAAGCCCCGCGGCCTTGGCCGCGATCAAGCAGCCGACCAGCGTCTCGTTGCCGCCGAAGCCGTGCTGGTGATCGATGGTGATGCAGTCCCAGCCTGCCTTACCGGCCAGCTCGACCGCCAAGGGCGCGTTGAGCATGAGCCAGGCATTGAACAAAGGCCTGCGTTCCTTGGCGGCCTGGCGGAACAGGTCCTGGGACATGGGGTCCCCTTAAGCCTTGGCCTCAGCTTCGATCTGCCGCACGGCCTCGGCCAGCAGGTCGCCCATGGCGCGCCTTATCTGATGGTCGGACTGCTCCACGCCCTTGTTGTCGAAATCGCCGCGGATCTTGCGGAACACGTCCTCATCGCCCGGCTCCTCCAGGTCGGCCTTCACCACCTCCCGGGCATAGGCCTGGGCATCGTCCCCGGAAAGCCCCAATTTCTCGGCTGCCCACAGGCCCAGCAGCTTGTTGCGGCGGGCATTGGACTTGAACTGCAACTCCTCATCCAGAGCGAACTTCCGCTCAAAGCTCTTCTCGCGATCCTCAAAGCTCATTGCCGGCACCTCCAGGACCCCCGTGGCGCGGGGGGCTAGCCCATAGAATTTCAGGGGAAAATCCCGCCTCTCAGGTCCGGGTGATAGCGCCGAAACGCCGGAAAATCAACAAATCCCGGGGGATTTGCCTGCGGCCTTGAGCCCGCTCCGGGGGCCGTTGTACGCCCCCTCCCCTTGGGCTAAGGTCGATTAGACTTTCTTGATCCGATTCCTGCGATGGCGATTCTGAAGCGTGACGCGCGCGGCTTGGGACCTTCCCAGCTCCCCGCGCGTGCGGTGCTTCTGTCGCCGGACAGGCCAGTGAGGAACCGAAACCTATGAACCGTCGCCGGCGCATCTACGAGGGCAAGGCCAAGATCCTGTACGAAGGGCCCGAACCCGGCACGCTGGTCCAGCACTTCAAGGACGACGCCACCGCCTTCAACAACAAGAAGCACGACCGTATCGAAGGCAAGGGCGTGCTCAACAATCGCATTTCCGAGTTCATCTTCGAGCGGCTCAACGAGATCGGCGTGCCGACGCATTTCGTCAAGCGCCTCAACATGCGCGAGCAGCTGATCCGCGAGGTCGAGATCATCCCGCTCGAGGTGGTGATCCGCAATGTCGCCGCTGGCTCTCTGGCCAACCGGCTCGGCCTCGATGAAGGCACGATGCTGCCGCGGTCGATCGTGGAGTTCTACTACAAGTCCGACGACCTGGGAGACCCCATGGTCTCGGAGGAGCACATCACGGCCTTTGGCTGGGCAACGCCCCAGGAGCTCGACGACATGATGGCGCTGGCGCTGCGCATCAACGACTTCCTGTCGGGTCTGTTCCTCGGCGTTGGCATCCGGCTCGTGGACTTCAAGGTCGAGTTCGGACGGCAGTGGGAAGGCGATCAGATGCGCGTCGTGCTCGCCGACGAGATTTCTCCGGACTGCTGCCGGTTGTGGGACATCGAGACCCAGAACAAGCTGGACAAGGACCGTTTCCGCCGCGACATGGGCGGTCTGGTGGAAGCCTACCAAGAGGTGGCGCGCCGGCTCGGCCTTCATTTCGACAACCCGGGACGCCCACGCAGCGGTCCGGTCCTGGTGCAGTCGAAATAGCGAGGCGATATCGGCCATGAAGGCGCGCATCACCATCACGTTGAAGCCCGGCGTGCTCGATCCCCAAGGCAAAGCCATCGAAGGGGCGCTGCACGCGCTCGGCTTCGGTTCGGTGGACGGCGTCCGCCAAGGCAAATATATCGAGGTCGAGGTCGCCGAGAGCGACCCGGCGCGCGCCCGGGCCGAAGTGGAACGCATGTGCGAGCAATTGCTCGCCAATACCATCATCGAGAACTACGCCTATGAGCTCGAGGCGGCGTAACCCCTTCGCCTCGCCAGATGGGGAGGCCCTTCGAGAAGCATGAAAGCCAGCGTCATCGTCTTTCCGGGATCGAACTGCGACCGCGATGCGGCGGTGGCGCTTCAAGCCGTGATGGGCGCCCCGCCCGCCATGGTGTGGCATGGCGACCGAGAGCTTCCGGCGAGCGATCTCATCGTCCTGCCGGGGGGCTTTTCTTACGGCGACTATCTGCGGTCCGGCGCCATGGCGGCCCATTCGCCGGTCATGCGCGAGGTGGTCAAACAGGCCCGTGCCGGCACGCCGGTGCTCGGCATCTGCAACGGCTTCCAAGTGCTCACCGAATCGGGGCTGCTCCCCGGCATCCTCATGCGCAACGCCACCTTGCGCTTCGTCTGCAAGGACGTGCTGCTGAAGGTCGAACGCACCGACACGCTGTTCGCGCGCGGCTATGAGGCCGGCGAGGTGATCCGGATTCCCGTCGCCCACAAGGACGGGTGTTATTTCGCGGACGACGCGACGCTGGATCGCCTGGAAGGCGAAGACCGGGTCGCGTTCCGCTATTGCGAGGCCTCCGGCGCGATCACCGACGCCGCCAACCCTAACGGCTCGTGCCGGAACATCGCCGGCATCTACAACGAGACCGGTACGGTGCTCGGTATGATGCCCCACCCCGAACGGCTCATCGAGCCGGCGCAGTCCGGCACAGACGGCGCCAAGATGTTCGCCGCGCTGGTGGAGACTCTCCATTGAGCGGCGCGGCGCGGGCGGCGCGTGACGCGCAGGGTCTGTCCGAAGACTTGATCGCGGAGCATGGGATCAACGCCGAGGAGTACGCGCGGCTCCTGGACGAGCTTGGCCGGGAACCGACACTGACCGAGCTTGGCGTGTTCTCGGTGATGTGGTCCGAGCACTGCTCGTACAAGTCCTCGCGCGTGTGGCTGAAGCGGCTGCCCACCTCAGGCCCGCAAGTCCTGCAAGGGCCCGGCGAGAATGCCGGCGTGGTCGATCTCGGGGACGGCCAAGCTGCCGTCTTCAAGATGGAGAGCCACAACCACCCCTCTTACATCGAGCCCTATCAGGGTGCGGCGACCGGCGTCGGCGGCATTATGCGCGATGTCTTTACGATGGGCGCCCGGCCCGTCGCCAATCTGAACGCGCTGCGTTTCGGCGCACCCGACCATCCCAAGACGCGGCACCTGGTGTCCGGCGTCGTCTCCGGCATCGGGGACTACGGCAACTGCATGGGCGTGCCCACGATCGGCGGCGAGACGAATTTCGATGCTCGCTACAACGACAACATTCTGGTCAACGCCATGTGCGTTGGGGTCGTGAACGCTCGCCGCATCTTCAAGTCCGCCGCGAAGGGCGTCGGCCTCCCCGTGGTCTATGTGGGCTCCAAGACCGGCCGCGACGGCATTCACGGCGCCACCATGGCGTCCGCGGAGTTCGACGACGCGTCGGAGGAGAAACGGCCCACCGTGCAGGTGGGCGACCCTTTCACCGAGAAGCTCTTGCTGGAAGCCTGCCTGGAGCTCATGGCGGAAGACGCCATCGTCGCCATTCAAGACATGGGCGCCGCCGGGCTCACCTCGTCCTCGGTTGAGATGGCAGACAAAGGCGGGGTCGGTATCGACCTCGACCTCGATCTCGTGCCCGTCCGCGAGGACGCCATGACCGCCTATGAGATGCTGCTGTCGGAAAGCCAGGAACGCATGCTGATGGTGCTGAAGCCCAGCGCCGAGCCCATCGCCGAACGCATCTTCAAGAAATGGGAGCTCGACTTCGCGGTGATCGGCAAGACCACCGACACCGGCCATTTCGTCGCGCGCCATAACGGCGTCGTGGAAGCGGACATTCCCCTCCCCGCGCTCGCCCACGCGGCTCCGATCTACGAACGGCCTTGGGTGGCGCGCGATCCTCTGCCGACCATCGCACCGGATGAGGTGAAAGCGCCGAAGAGTATTCTTGGCGCGCTGGAGTGCATGATGGGGTCGGCACATCTTTCGTCGCGCCGTTGGATCTTCGAGCAATACGACCACATGGTCATGGCCGATACGGTGCAACGGCCGGGCGGCGATGCGGGTGTCGTGCGGGTGCACG
>JGI12316J15310_10000288_pt11 | contig 35978 bp, 31 predicted proteins | sample MarCyaLeptolynsp_FD_15310 | JGI IMG/M metagenome (IMG submission 15310)
CGTGGGTTCGAATCCCACCCCCTCCGCCATTCGCAGCCGTCCGTGCGATGTTCCACTACGATGGTTCGACGACCGCTTTGCGGGACGACGCTGACCTTGAAGATGGCGCAAATCATCATCAGTGCGTCGCCGGTTTTGTGGAGGCTGCCTTGGATATCAGGAAAGCGATTACGCCAGATGAAATCGCCCGTGCAGTCACAATAGATGAGGCTCTTGGTTTGAATGACAGAGCTGACTACATCACCTCAGTGGCTGAAAGCGGTGGCTTGAGCGTGGCCGCGTTGGGTGGTGACGTCCAAGCCTTCTGCTGCCTTGATCACGGCTACTTCTTTGGGAAGCCCTTCATCTCTCTGCTCATCGTCTCTCCCGATGCGAGAAGACGTGGCCTGGGGGCGGGCTTGCTTTCGCATGCCTCAAGCGCGTACCCCGAAGTCTGGACGTCCACCAACCAATCAAACGCCGCCATGCGCAAGCTGCTCGACAAGGCGGGGTGGCGATATTGTGGTGAACTCAGCGGCCTTGACGAAGGCGATCCTGAGCGATTCTACAGGACTGCTTGAACGGCGCTTTCTCTTCACGCCACGATGCGACGCTGCGAACAGGGGGACACGTGAACAAGATTATGTTCAATACGGTCGTATCGATGTTTCTTGCTTGGCAGGCTGTGGGCGCTTCCACCGCATATACTCAGGATGGCAGCGTTTCAGAGTCAGACAGCGCCTGCCGTGCAATCGCAGACCGTCTTTCCGTTATGAAGGATGTTGCGGCGTACAAATATGCACAGGGCTTACCGATCGAGGATCGCGATCGCGAAAGTGTGGTCATTGAGCGATTTTCGGCCGCAGTGCAATTGCAGAACCTGCCAAAGGACTATGTAGAGAACATTATTGTTGATCAGATAGAAGCGGCGAAACTCATACAGACGGATTACATCACCGGTTGGGACAACGGCCGGTTTCAGGTCGAACCAAAGACCGTGCCCCTTGCGGTCATTCGCACGCAAATCGATGAGATAAACTCAAGGCTCATCAATAGCGTTGCGGCTGGTCTCGAAAACGAAACATGTCCATGCCCGAAACCCGAGGCCTATTCGGGCGAAATCTGGCGCACAGCAACTCGCACATTGGCTTCGAATTGTCAGTGACCGCTCCTACCCGGTCATTTTGCCGTCTCCATGTGACGCGCTCCAGCCGCTGGCGGGTCGATGCCGAGAGCCTCATGCGCTTCCTCGGCCCGTTCGTAGATATGCGGGGCTAGCCCCCGCTTCTTGAGGGCCTGCTGCATCTTCATGCGCATGAACGCGCTCGTCGAATAGCGTGTGGTCGACGCGTAGTGATGCTCCATCATGTATTGGATCATCGCGGCGTAGTCGTCATAGAGGTCCTCGGCAATACGGCAGCCGTCGTGGTTGACGACGGAGTTGACCCGTTTGCCTGCTTTCTCGCACGCCTCGATGAGAACCTTGGTGAGGTCGTCGATGTCGCTCTTTTTGCGGACACTCCATCCCTCCAGGTTCAGGAACAGGATATTGCGCTCTTGGTCGTAGCTGACCCGTTCGGACAGCTTGAGATTGAGCAGATCGGATAACAGGTCCATCGGCTCATCGAGGAAGATGCGCGCCTCCATGGGAACGGGCTTGTTGATGACCGGCTTGAAGTCCATCTGCGCAAGGATATCCTTTTCGATATCGATGCCGGGCGCGACCTCGATCAGTTCAAGCCCGCCGGGCGTCAGTTGGAAGACGCACCGCTCGGTCACATAGATGACCGGCTGCGATCGCTCCCGCGCGAACGGACCGCTGAAAGTGACCTGCTCCGCGCGTTTGACGAACTTCTTCGCGCGGCCCTCCTGCTCGATCTTCAAGTTGCCGTCGTTAATGGAGACCTTGAGGCCGCCCGCGGTGAAGGTCCCGGCGAACACGACAGCACGGGAATTCTGCGAGATGTTGATAAAGCCACCGCATCCGTTCAGGCGCCCACCGAACCGGCTGGTGTTGACGTTGCCCTCCTCGTCACATTCGGCCATGCCAAGGCAGGTGAGATCCAGCCCGCCTCCGTCATAGAAGTCGAACATTTGACTCTGATCGATGATCGAATGCGCGTTCGCCGAGGACCCGAAGCTTGAACCGCCCGCAAGAACGCCGCCCACCGCGCCTGCCTCGGTGGTCAACGTGATGTAGGGCGTAACACCTTCCTCGTTCGCGATAGACGCCACGCCGTCCGGCGCGCCGACGCCGAGATTCACCACGCCGTTGGGCGGCAGTTCGAAGGCGGCACGGCGCGCAATGATCTTCCGCGCGTCGAGCGGCATCTTCGGCATGCCTTCCACCGGCACGCGGATTTCGCCTGACAGCGCCGCGTCGTACATCTTCCCGTAATTCATGCGATGCATCTCGGGCGGATCCGCAACGACGACACAGTCGACGAGGATGCCCGGCACCTTCACGTCTTTCGGCTTGATCGAGCCTTGCTCGACGATGCGCTCGACCTGAACGATGACAATCCCGTCGTTGTTGTGGGCCGCCATGGCTTGCGCCAGGCAATCGAGCGTCAGGGCCTCCTTTTCCATGCTGATGTTCCCGGACGGGTCAGCACTCGTGCCGCGCAGGAAGGCGACATCGATCTTGGTGGCCTTGTAGAACAGCCACTCTTCGCCCTCGACCTCGACGAGCTTGACGATGTCCTCCTCCGTCACGTCGTTGACCTTGCCACCGCCAAGCCGGGGATCGACATAGGTATGAAGCCCCACTTTCGAGAACAGGCCCGGCTGTCCGGCCGCACAAGCTCGGTAGAGCTGCGAGATCACGCCCTGGGGAAGGTTGTAGCCACAGATCTGGCTCGCCTGAGCGGCTTCGGCCACTTTCGGCATCCGGCCGAAGTTCGCGGCGATGACGCGCTTCAAGAGCCGGTCATGGTGCAGACGGCCTGTGCCGAGGCCCTTGCTGTCGCCGGCACCGGCGCACATCACCAGCGTCAGGTCCTGTGGGTGCCCTGTCTCGACAAAGCGCGCCTCGAGCGCCGCGTGGAGCGCTTCTGGAATACAGCTCTGAACAAATCCCGTCGTGGTGACGACGTCCTCGTCCCGAATGAGCGCAATGGCCTCTTCGGCGCTGGTGACCTTGTCTTTCATCTCAATTCGTTTCCTCCCAATTCCCCCGTCTTGAGCAGGGGTTCACTCAACAGATGTGGCGAAGGATGGGGTCGCGCCGTTGGTCGCGCACCTATTTTTGTCCCCTCTTTTGACCGGTTCAAACGTTCAGAGTATCAGAATTCGCGGAAGGGACCCAGGAAGGTGGGCGACCGTCTCCTGAGAGGTGTCTACGTCTTCGCGTCATCCGGAGCGCTGTCGGCGCCGAAGGCCGCGATCACCTCGGGGCCGGTCATGCGGGTCCGCTCGCCGGCGAAGTCGTAATAGGCCGGCTTATCTTCGATGTAGATTTCCATCTTGAACGGCATGTCCGCCGGGTCGCCGATCAGCGCCGCGGGCACGGAGTGAAATCGGCCGTCGACGCTCCTCCACAGAATGGAAGACCCGCAGGTCTTGCAGAAGACCCGCTCACCCCACTCCGAGGACCGGTAGACGCCAAGTGCGCTCTCATCCTCGAAACGCGGCGGACCGTCCGCCATGACGCTGAGCGCGGGACCGCCGCCCCAGCGGCGGCACATATCGCAATGGCAACAGTCGATCTCTTTCTTGGTGACGGTGGCCTGGAACCGCACCGCGCCACACAGGCACTGCCCGTTATACTCTGTCATAGCGTCCTCTTGCGTTCGGCGCGCCGCGCTTTCGCTCCGCCATGGCTCCGGGCTCAAAGCGGGTCCTAGCGTTGCGGGAAGTTCGGCCGGTCTTCGTTATAGTTGGCTTCCAAATAGTCGAGGATGATCGAACGGTCGGGGTCTTGGATATCGACCATGCCCTGCTCCTCGGTCATCCAGGTGAGCGCGTCGTCCCAGCGCTTCCGCGTCTTGCCCTGCTGCACGATGATCATCTCGGAGTGACACGGCGTGCAATAGGCTTGCGTCTTCTCCACCCCCGGCGCATCCACGAGCAGTCCAAAGTCCCTCTTTTGGTCGCCCGCGGCGGCTTCGGCTTCGACGGCCGCCAGTTCGGGGTCGAGGCCGATCGGCAGAGGGTTGGGGCTGTTCTGGTTGAGATAGGCGATCAGATCGGCCCGGTCCGCCCCGTCGGTGACGCCGCCTACGGCCATGCGCGTTCCCGGAACGGCACCTGCGGGGTCGGCGAGAAATTCGTCGAGCCGCTCAAGCTCCCAATTGCCCCCGAACGCTTTCAGAGCATCGGAGTACTCAAAGCCGTCGACGCTCGCGACAGGACGATTGATGATGTCCCAAAGATTGGGCCCGAGCAGGGTTGCGCCACCCTCTTCGATACTGTGACAACCGCGGCAGGCATCGAACACCGGCGCGCCCTTGGCAGGGTTCGCTTGGGCGAGCCGGTCGTCGAGCGATTGCGCGTGCAACTCTCCGGCGCCGAGCAGCGTAAGCGCGATCCCCGCGACGGCCAAGCGTACTGTGAGACCCTCACGCCACATTGACCGCGACCCGATGCATGGCGTTGTTCAGATAGCCCTTGGGGTTCCAGCCGACGGCAAAAGGCTGAGTCGCGCCGTCGCTGTCCGTGGCGCGCGACCAGATCTCGTAATAGCCGGCCTGCGGAAAGGCTACCGTCTTCTTCCAATTCTGCCAGGCCCCGAAATTCACCGGCGGCGCCAAATCCGCGGGCATCCAGGTGGCGCCGAAGTCGATCGACACCTCCACACTGTCGATGGTCCGGTCGCCGGACCAGGCATGCCCCCTCACCTCAATCGATTTGCCCGAGACGTCCGACTTGGTCGCAGGGTTGGTGATGAGCGATTTGACCGGCAGGCGCTCGATGATGTCGAAATCCTCTTTCGGCACGTCTTGCCCGGGCGCCACCGGATAACGCGGCACGCGATAGGACGTGCCCATCATCTTCGGTCCGTCGTGGACGACATCGCGCAGCCAGATGCGGGTCAGCCATTTTTGCGACACCGAGCCAGGCCACCCCGACGCCACCAGCCGCAAGGGCCGGCCGTTCAGCACCGGGATCTCCGTGTCGTTCATCTCGAAGGCGATCATCACGTCGTCCGCCATGGCCTTCTCGATGGTGAGCCCCCGCGAGATCGGCAGCCTGTTCGGATCGCCCGACAGATGCGGGTCGGCGCCTTCATGGGCCGTGTAGACGACGCCTTTCTTGACGCCCGCCTTGTTGAGGACATCGCGCAGCCTCACGCCGGTGAAATAGGCGCAGCCCACGGCCCCGTGGCTCCATTGATTGCCTCCGGGCGGCGGGTGGAAAAAGAGCCGGCCGTTACCCGCGCACTCGATCACGAGCGCGAGCTTCACCACCTCGAACTGCTCCTTGAGGTCGGCGATGGTCAGCTTCAGCGGCGTGTCGAGCAGCCCGTCGACGGTCAGCTCCCAGCCTTCCGCGTTCATGTCCTGCGGCACGCCACCGTTGTTGCGTACGAAGAAGTATTTGTTCGGGGTGATGGGCGCATCGAGCAGATGGGGTGGCGTCTCCGCATTGATTGGCCGGTCGTTGAGGAGCACCAGCCCTTCCTTCCCCACAAGCAGGTCTTGGTCGGCGAAGGCAATCGGAAGGAAGCCGGCTGGCATGTTGCGGTGGAACGGGATCGCCGCACCCAGCATCGCGCCCATGGTTGCAAGGCCTGCGCCTCTCAGAAAGCCGCGGCGGTCGGCGTTGGGCACGCGCCCGAACACCGCGCGATCCGCGGCCTCGGGGTCCTCTTCGAAGAACGCGAACAGCCCCCTTGGCGGCGATGGCCTGCCAGACCTCATCTCATCCTCCCGCATTCGACGCGCGTCTTCTTGTTCGTTGTCTGACTGTAGTCTCGCCATTGACGGATCACAAACGAATTGCCCTGTCACCTGCCCTTACAGGGATGCCGCGCGCACTTCGTCCTCACGACGGGCGGGTCGCCGTCGAGGTACAGCCGAGTTCATTTTCGAGTGTTTGGCGGGAGCCCAGCAAGGGGCGGGTGCGCCCTTAGCGTCCGCCGGTTCCGCCGACGTCCGCTCCGTCGCCGCGGCCACGGCCGGCGCGGCGCGGCCCGCCGACAAGCCAGGTGATGTGCCGGTTGGCGTGAAGCGCATCGTCCGCTTGCGGGTCCTCGTGGCTTGGCGTGGCGCGCATGACGGCAGCCGCCCCGTCTTGTCGCAGCTCCTCGCGGCGGCGCTGCTCAAGCCGAGGATCCTCACGCTGCGCCTCGGGCCGCATCGCGGGGGCCGTATCATCGGCTTGCGCCACCGTCCAAATCAGCGGGCGTTCAACCGATGCAGGCAGGATCGTGGTCTTGTCGCCTTCGGCGGCGTGCAGCTGCGCCACGGTGACGTTGCGCACGTCTGACAAGTCCGCGCCGCAGAGATTGGCGCTGGTCAGATCCGCCTCCGCCAGGTCGGCGCCGGCAAGAATGGCTCCGCTTAAGTCGGCGCCGGCAAGGTTCGCACCTTCCAGGCGCGCTTCGCGCAAATCCGTATCGGCAAGGTCGGCGCCTTGCAGATTTGCGCCCGTCAATGTGGCGAAGCGCAAGAAGGCATGGCGCAGGCGCGCATAGGCGAGATCGATGGGGCCGCCGTTGATGGGGCCCATCTGACGATCGCCAATGCTCAACGTGATGCCCACCAGATTGGGGGTGATCGACGGGTTCTCCGCGCGCCACTCATTCCAGAAGCGCGGGCCGCGACGCAACAGCTCAAGATGTTCGGAGTCAGCATTCATAACGCACGCCTATAACGCTCGAGGCGGGACACTCAACGTGACAAATCGCTCGCACGTGATGCTAGTGGCGGGGCAATGCGACACCCGGATTGCAATCCGCGGATCGTCCACAGGAGTCTGCCGACGTGCACAGAAATAGGGCAAACGGCCTAGCCGTCACGCCAAAATGAAAGGCGCCGCCTCGATGGGCGGCGTCCTCTTGCGTTCTCCGACGATGGTGGTGGCGCTAACCGCTGATCCGCGCGGTCCCGGAGCGCCCGTCATTGCGCACCCAATGCACGGTCGAGCCGCGGCGGGAGAGCTTGTAGCAATACTGCTTGCCGTTCATCCAGCTCGTCCATTTCTGGCAAAGCTGATCCTCTGCGACCCACCACTTGCCGGAATCCTGCGCGCCGTCGCCTTTGGCGAAGCTCGCCGCGACTGTTCCCATCTTGCCCGTCATCCGGCCGTTGGCCGCATAGCGAATGGGAAGCTCAAAGCCGGAAATCTTGAGATACACGGTCTTGCCGCTGATCGCCTTACGGAGTTCGTCACCGGTGAGTTTGGTGGACTCGGCGCCGATGGCCGCGGTTGTTGCGAGACCGAGGCCGGCGGCTAGAAGGAGGGCTCCAGTTTTCATCGCTACCCCTCTAGCGTCTGAATGCTTGCGTATATGGTGTCTTGAAACTGACATGGGTAGGAGAACGACTTGGAAACGTGGTCAATTTGCGGCTAACCCAAGGGAATATAATGACAAAGTTAAGGGCCCCGGGCTTGCCGCCCCGCCCGGCCGCCCTGTTACATGGCCCGTTGCAGCCACCGCCACGCCCCAGGCGCTGCGCAATAGGCCGCCGCCGCCAGAAGTACGACCTGAATCCATAGGGCCGACGGGAAGGGATTGGCGATGGCAATGCCGGCCACAACGGCCCAAGCGATCACCACGAGGCCGGTGAGAATGCGCAAGCGCGCCACGCGGAACGGGTGCACATAGAGGATCGGCACGAAGGTGAGCACGACGAACGCCGCGATCACCGCAAGCGCGCCGTAGGGCGGCAGGCCGAGCACGAAGAGGTAGAGCAAGACGATGTTCCAGATGGCGGGGAAGCCCACGAAGAACCCCTCCTTCGTTTTGCTGTGGACGTCTGAGACGTGGAACAGGCCCGAGAGCAAAACGGCGATGGCCGCGGGCAGCCGGAACGCCTCAGGCAGGAGATCGGCCTCCGTCAGCACGAAGGCCGGGATGGCCACATAGGTGAGATAGTCGACGATCAGGTCGAGCCGCTCGCCGCTGAACCGCGGTAAGACCGTCTCGACATTGAAGAGGCGCGCCAAAGGCCCGTCGATCGCGTCGATCACCAGCGCAATCCCGAGCCAGACGAACATCGTCTGCCAGTCGCCCTCATGGGCGGCGCGCAGCGCCAGAAGCGCCAGCACGGCCCCGATCGCGGTCAGCACATGGACCGAGACGGCGGGCAGCCGGCTCATCACGTTCTCCCCGCGGGCGTTTCCCCGCTCCTTGCGTTACCCGGGCCGATTGTGCCCGAACCGCCCAGGTCTGTCGCCTATGCCCCGGCCCGCGATGCACAACTGCTGGCCCGCAAATAAAAAGCCGCCGCCCGGGACTGGGGCGGCGGCAGTTAGGCGAAAGGGGACTGTTCTATAGTGGTGTTCTTTGGCTTTCGTTTGGGTTCCTACCAGTCGATCTGGGCCCGCATGCCGAAGCCGTTGATCGTGGCACCGTTGTTCGCGCCCGGGCCCGAAATCTCGGACTGCGTGATGTTGAACTTCAGGGCCGTGTGGTTGGTCATCCACCAGTTTAGGCCGATCAGCCAGGTCTCCTGCTCACCGCAATCGGTGCAGGTGACGGCGTTCTTGGCCGTGGAGGTGTTGATGAGGCCAGCGCCGTCACTCAGGTCGAGGACGTCGTAGCGGCCAGCGAGCTCCCAGGCGCCCCAACCGCCGCTGCCACCCCAGACAGGATTCTTGACCTTCTGGCGCTTGAACTCACCGGTCTTGGCCGAGTAGTTCCGCATGTCGTCGGTCAGGAAGACGCTACCGGAGATGTACCAGCCTTTGTACTCAGGGCTGACATTCGCGATCGTCGACGGAACGTCGACATCGAGACTGGCATACTCGCCTTGCACCGAGAACCGGTTCCACACGAAGGCACCTTCGAGGACGAACAGCTCGTCGCTCTCGCCAATCCGAGGCGTCGCGATGAAGCGGTCGGCTAGGTGAAGGTCGGCGCCGCGGGCCCGGTAGCGGGCCAGATCGGACGCGCCGCTGTCCCTCAGCGTGCCGGCATTGCGGTGACGATAGCTACCACCAAGATGGAGGACCGTGGTGTCGTTGTTGATCGGCGCAACGGTACCGCGGACGGAGAAGGTCGACTGATCGTCGAAGAAGTCTTCTTGATCCTCGACAGTCGCACCGTAGATGCCGCTCTGGAACGACCAGTGCTCGTCACCGAGCCACACGGCCGCACCGATGTAACGGTCAAGACCGAAGGCGTCGATGAACGCCGCGCGCTCCATGAAGGTGATGAAGCGTGAGCTGGTCAGCTCTTCCAGCGAGTTCGCTGCCTTGGAGTTACCGACGATGATCTCGGACAGCTCGATCGAACTCCACCAATTGGCATAGGCGATGTAGGCGTCCTTGATGCCGTCACCGAGGTCACCGTCGCCGGCGAAGTCCACTTCGAACTTGTACTTCCAGTCGTAGTAGAGCGTGCCCTCGACACCCAGACGGGCGCGGCGCAACTCGACACCGTTGATGTCCTTCTCACCGGTGATCGGCTCATCCTGGTCGATGCTGTTGAAGTCCCCCATCAAACGGCCGCGGACCTTGAACTTGAACTTGCCGTCATAGCTGGAGATTTGCGGCGCGCCCTTCCACTTCACCTTGGGCTGCTTCTTCTTGTACTCCTCGAACTCCGCGCGCGTGACGTACTGCGCTTCGGCAGCCGGTACGGCCGCCATCAAAATGCCCAGCGCGCCTGCGCCAGACAGCAAATAGAGACTGATTTTGTTAAGTCCCCCGGTCATGACCCCTCTCCACTCTGTTAGTCGGTGCCTGTTTGTCGTCGTCTGGGAGAATTCACATGTCTCCCGTTGAAGCTGTTTCGCTCGTTTGAGCGACCCATCCCGTTCTATTTCGCGGGCAATGACGGGCATGTGACAGTTGGACGACGCTGGGGTTTTCGAGCCGCGACTGTTGCTTATTGGCCACGATAGACAGTTGGTCGCACCCCTTGGGTTCCCGAGGGAGCCAAGGGCTCTATCGTATTGTTCCAGTGCGTGAAATTGGTCTGCCCGGGAGATGCCGAATCCGCGGGCGCCGTCTGACGCGAGAGCCAAGGACTTCCGCCGCGTTAACGCCCCACGGCTTTCGACGGCGCGCCAAAGCCCAGTGCTTCGAAGCGGGCCGCAGCCCCGGGGCTTTTCAGGTGATTCAGAAACAGGTTCGATTCTGCGGACTCGGTGCCTTTGAGCCTTGCGGCGGGATAGACGATGGGCGGGTGGCTGGTTTCCGGGAAGAGGCTGACGATCCTGACCGCCGGCTCGGCGGCCGCGTCGCTCGCATAGACGATGCCCAGGGGCGTTTCGCCGCGTGCGACCAGGCGCAGAGCCGCCCGCACATTATCGGCTTGCGCGAGCCTGGTCTTCACCGCGTCCCAGACACCAAGGCTCTGCAAGGCGGCCTTGGCGTATTTGCCGGCGGGCACCGCGTCGGTCCCGGCAATGGCCAGGCGCCCCTCGCCCAGATGCGCCCCGAGGGGCATGCCGGGCTCAGCGGCCAGGTCAATTGGTGAGTCCTTTGGCGCGACTAGGGCCAACCGGTTGCCAAGGAGGTTGAAGCGGCTTTCGCGCTCAATCAGTCCGCGGTCGGCCAGGTAGTCCATCCAGCCCTCGTCGGCCGAAATGAAGATCTCCGCCTCGGCCCCTTGCGTAATGTGCTTGGCGAGCGCCGAGGTCGCCGCATAAGCAATCACCGGCTTGCGCCCAGTCTTCTCTTGCCAATCGGCCGCCACCCGATCGAGCGCCGATTTCAGGCTTGCCGCGGCGAAGACAGTCGGGCCCGGCTCCGCTGCAAGGCCCCCGCCCGGCGGCCCCAACTGCATAAAGACTGGCGCCATGCCGAGCAGCAGGGCGGCGATGAGCGTGGTCCGGCGATTCTTGAGCATTTCGACGCGCTCCGCCCGATGGCTCCAGTCCTTCAACCGCGCTAGGCTAACACGAGGCAAGACAGGGCGAGGCAGAGAGCACGGCAAATGGGCCCAAACGGAACCAATGAGACCACTTGCGATGTTGCGGTGGTGGGCGCAGGCCCCGCGGGCATCGCCACGGCTTTGGCGCTCGCCCATATCGGCGCCGATGTGGCCCTTATCGGCCCGGAGCCGCCGAAGACAAGCGCTGTGGCAAGCGCGGGGGGCACGGCGGAAACGCGCACGGCCGCTCTCCTTGCCAGCTCGGTGGATTTTCTGACGCGGCTCGGCGTCTGGGAGACGCTTGAGCCCCATGCAGCACCTTTGAAAGTCATTCATATCGTCGATGGGTCGCGGAGCCCGCTCCGCTCGCCGGATATCGCCTTCAAGGCCAGCGAACTCGGCCTTCCGGCCTTTGGCTACAACATCGTCAACACCGTGCTGACGGGATCGCTTTATGACCAGGCCCAAGCCACGCTGTCCAAAGTCCTGCCCGAGGGCGTGGAGGCGATCACCATCGGCGGGGCGGAAGCGCGTTTGACCTTGAGCGGGGGCCAGACGGTCAGCGCCCGGCTTGTTGCCGGCGCAGACGGCCGACGCTCGATCTGCCGCGACGCGGCCGGCATCCAGACCCGCGCCTGGCACTACGATCAGGGCGCCATCGCCTCAAGCTTCCGCCACACCAAGCTCCATGACGGGGTCTCGACCGAGCTTCACAAGGCGCAAGGCTCCCTGACCACCGTTCCCATGCCCGATCCACTGCAATCGGCCCTGATTTGGATCGGGACGCCAAAGGAGACGGACCAACGCCTGGCATGCGGTAAGGATCAGTTCGCCGCCGAGCTTCAAGAGCTTCTGGGCGACACCCTCGGCGCCATCACGGCTGTGGGCCCGCGGGCCGGATTTCCCGTGGCCGGTCTCACCGCAAAGACCTTGGCCCGGAATCGCACCGCCCTGGTCGGCGAGGCTGCCCACGTCATGCCGCCCATCGGCGCGCAAGGGCTCAATCTGGGGCTGCGGGACAGCGCGGCGCTGGCCGATTGCGTGGCCGACGCACTCCGCCAGGAGCGCGATCCCGGCGGGGCGCCCGTCTTGGACGCCTATGCCGACGCCCGGCGGCTCGATGTTCTGTCTCGCGCGGTCGGCGTCGATCTCCTGAATCGGTCGCTGCTCACGGGCCTCTTGCCGGTGCAGGCCGCGCGCGGGGCCGTCTTCGCCGGGCTCAACGCATTTGCGCCCTTGCGGCGGCTGGTCATGCGCGTAGGGCTTGAGCCGCCATCGGCGCTTCCCTCGCTCATGCGGCCTGCCGAGCCCGCCGGCGCGGCGCTTGGCGGCGACCTTTGAGCCAGAGGCACCTTGGCGCCTCGGCGTTAACTTGACGCCTCACCCCAGTTTGGCCATGAGGATGGGCTTCCTCTCGCCTAGCCCCTTTCCAAAGCACCACAAGAACACTCAACCAAAGGACGTCTCCTTGGCCAACGCCTACAATCTGCCTTTCGCACTCGATCTGCGCTATCGGCTCGAATATGCGGGCTTGCGGTTCCTGATCGGCATCGTGCGGCTCTTTCCCCTGGATACGGCGTGCAACATCTCCGCCTTCTTCTGGCGGTTCCTGGGCAAACGCAATCGCCGGCACAAGCGGGCGCTCGCCAACCTGGAGCGCGCCTTTCCGGAGAAGTCGCCCGAGGAGCGGGAGCGCATCGCCATGGCCTCCTGGGACAATCTCGGCCGCGTGATGGTCGAGACCATGAATATCGACAAGATCCTCAAAGATCCCGGACGTCTTCATGTGACGAACGGTCATTGGATCCAGCGATACAAGAACAAGATGGGCCCTGCCCTCATCGTCACCATGCATATGGGCAACTGGGAGCTCGGCATGTGGCCGGTGATGTTGGCGGGGGTCCAGCCCGCCGGCGTCTATCGCAGTGTGAAGAACCCCTATGTCGACCGCTATCTGCGCGCGCAACGCCAGAGCCTCTATCCCGGCGGCTTGTTCGGCCGCGGCCGCACGGCCGGCGAGGACGAGACCCAGAAGACCGCGCGGTTGATCATGGACTATGTGCGCCAAGGCGGCCGGCTCGGCTTCATCTCAGATCTTTACGACCGAAACGGCATCGAGGTGCCGTTCTTCGGCCATCCCGCCAAGAGCATGCCCATCGCCGCGATGATCGCGCGGCGCGTCGGCGCCCGGATTTGGATCGGCCGCTGCATGCGCGTCGGCAACCGGTCCGTGTTCGACGTCAACGTGAACGAACTTCATGTTCCGCGTACCAAGAATCAAGCCGAGGACATCCGCTCTATCACTGCGGCCATCCAGCGCTACTTCGAGGCGTGGATTCGCGAAACCCCCGAACAATTCATGTGGTCTAACCGCCGCTGGTCCTAAGGGCGGCGTTATCTGCGTTGACAGCCCTCCGGGGCCGCGATCTTATCGTCACAAAGACTTGGGGACAGGTGTCGTTGATGTCTACAGTCCGCAATGCCAGATTTCAGATTGGGCAGGTGGTGCGCCACCGGCTCTATCCGTTTCGGGGCGTCATCTTCGACGTTGACCCAACCTTCTCCAATACTGAGGAGTGGTACGCCTCCATCCCGGAGGACGTGCGTCCGACCAAGGACCAGCCCTTCTATCACTTGCTCGCCGAGAACGCCGACACGGAGTACATCGCCTACGTGTCGGAGCAGAACCTGGTACCGGATGCTTCCGACGAACCGCTGCGCCATCCGCAGGTTCCGGAGCTGTTCGAGGATTTGCGGGACGGCGTGTTCCGCTTCCGCTTCTTGCAGGAACACTGATCCGCGAACGGCGCGGCGCACTTCTTTCTTAGTGCAGCTCCCCAAAAGAAAGACCGCACCGGAAGGACCGGCGCGGTCTTTGTCATTCGATGCTGTCTGCTCGCGCGCGCCGGACGGCGCGTGCCTCTACCGCGTCGCGGGCTGCGCAGGCGGCGGGGGCGGCGGTGCGACCGCGCCTTGTCCTTGCGGGGCTTGCCCCTGCCTGGCTTTGGCGGCGAGCTCCGCCTGACGCTTGCGGAACATCTCCATCAGCTGGCGACGCTGTTCCTCGTAAACCTTGTTGTCGACCGGCGGCCCATCATAGGCCTTGCTGAAGCCGGTCAGCGGTACGGGGAAGCCCATGGTCTTCTGCTGGATGTTCATGGCCGCGACGACCATCTGCTTGCCCGCGCGCATCTGCTTATAGAGCTCGTCGGTGAGCTCCATCTGCACTTGGCAGCTTGTCGGGAAGCAAATCGAATATTGCAGCTGGATGGGCTGTTGCTCATCGATCCTGAGCTGGACGCCAGCGGGCATGACCAGCGCATAGGCGGTGGGCACCCGGATGAGGAGTTGCTGCTTCTCGTCTCCTTCGGCCTTCCGCACGGCCGCGGCGATCAGCACCATGCCGGTGTTCGGCTCAAGCCCCTCGTGGTTGATCAAGCAGATCTGCTTGCCGCCGGTCTGCTCGTTGTTCATGCAGAGCTTCACCCAGGCGTCCTGCGATACCTGTCCGGGCGTTGGCGCGGCGGCCGTGGCGGCCGGCGCGGCCCGCTTCGGCGCCGCCGAGGACTTGGGTTGGGCTTGCTGCGCCAGGGCCATTGGCACGACGACGGCCAGGGCCAGCGCACACGCGCCTGCACCCAGCGTCCAACGGCCCACGCCGCGGCTAAGGCTGTTCCATCGATCCTTGGACCCGATCATCAATAGACCTTTCCTCGTTCTTGCGGGCCGGCCTGGTTCTGCCAGATGTCTCTAGCCCGCTCCCTCTTTAATCTAGGGTCAATACCCGAAATGCGGCGTAGACGTGGCTAGCGGCCTTGGCTACGGGACTTTCCGGGCGGCGCCATCGCCGTTTCACCCTTTGTTCAGTGGGATGAAACCGCGCTTGCGGCGCTGTTTGCCTGCCAGGGGTGGTACCCTTATCTCATGCTTCGATTTGAGGGCATCTATAGCTATGCCGGGTCCACGTTGAAAGCCCCAATTTTTCTGCTCTTTCTGGCTCTGGTGCTGCCGCCCGGCAGTAGCGCGGCAGCCCCTGCCACGGGCCTTGCCATGCACGGCAAGCCCAAGCAAGAGGCCGGTTTTACGCATTTCTCCTATGCCAACCCTGATGCGCCAAAAGGCGGCAGCGTCCGTTTTGCCACACAGGGGACGTTCGACAGCCTGAACCCCTTCATCGTCAAAGGCGCCCGGGCAGACGGGCTGCGCGAGTACGTCTACGAAAGTCTGATGGCACGCGCCTACGACGAGCCCTTCACCCTCTACGGGCTCATTGCCGAGGCGGTCGAGACGCCTGCCGATCGGTCTTGGGTCGAGTTCACCCTAAACCCGAAGGCCGCGTTCTCCGACGGGACGCCCATCACCGTGGAGGACGTGATCTTCTCCCACGCGCTGTTGCGGGATCGAGGCAGGCCCAATCACCGCTCCTATTACAAGAAGGTCAAGACGGTGGAGAAGACCGGCGACCGCAAAGTGCGGTTCACCTTCGACGACACGCGGGACCGGGAGATGCCCCTGATCATGGGGCTCATGCCTGTGCTGCCGAGTCATTTGCTGACGCCGGAGACGTTCGAGGAGACGACCCTTGAGCCGCCGGTGGGCAGCGGTCCCTATGTCGTCGCCGCGGTGGATGCGGGCAAGAGCATCACCTACAAGCGCGATCCGGCCTATTGGGGCCGCGACCTGCCGGTCAATCGCGGCCTCAACAACTTCGACGAGATCCGCGTCGATTACTTCCGCGACGCGGGCTCCATGTTCGAGGCCTTCAAGTCCGGCCTTGTGACGTTCCGGGACGAACGCGATCCCACGCGCTGGGCGCTGGGCTACCGTTTTCCGGCCTTGCGGGAGGGACGTCTGGTCCAGGAGGCCTTGCCCATCGAGACGCCGGCGGGCATGTCGGCGCTCGTTTTCAACACGCGCCGGCCCATCTTCGCCGACCCCCGCGTGCGCCAGGCGCTGATCCGGATGTTCGACCATGAGTGGGTGAACCGCACGCTCTATCAGGGCCTTTACGAGCCGGTGGAGAGCTACTTCGCGCGCTCCGAGCTTTCGTCCCATGGGCGCCCCGCGGATGCGACCGAGCGAGCCCTGCTCGCGCCCTTTCCGGAGGCGGTGAAGCCCGCGATCATGGACGGCACCTACTCCCTTCCCCCGAGCGACGGCACGGGCCAGAACCGGGAGGCGCGGGTGGAAGCTCTCAAGCTCCTCCAAGAGGCGGGCTATGTGGTGAAGGATGGCACGCTCGTCGATGCCGAGACCGGCGAACCGTTCACCTTCGAGATCCTTGCCAGATCCCGGCCGCAGGAGCGCTTGCTGCTCACGTATGCGCGCGCCTTGAAACGAGTTGGCATCGAGGCGCGCATCCGCCCCGTGGACTCCGCCCAATACCAGCGCCGCAAGCAAACCTTCGACTTCGACATGATCCCGAACTTCTGGGGGGCTTCTTTATCGCCCGGCAACGAGCAGTCGTTCCGATTCGGCAGCGAGGCCGCCAAGACCGAAGGCTCGTTCAACTTTGCGGGCGTCCAAAGTGAAGCGGTCGACGCCATGATCGACGCGCTTCTGGCCGCGGAGACCCGCGAAGAGTTCGTCTCCGCGGTGCGCGCGCTCGACCGGGTCCTGCTTTCGGGCGACTATGTGGTGCCACTGTTCTACCTGCCCGAGCAGTGGGTCGCGTATTGGCGTTCGCTGAAACGGCCGGACACCACGCCGCTTTACGGCTATCAGATCGGCGCATGGTGGCACGATCCGGCCGGAGCGGAGGAAAATCGAGCCACGCGATGATGCCGAATGCGATAGACCATATGTCATGAGCACGGCCCCCGCACCCGACACCACTGCCTTCGACGACGCCGGCCCGATCACGGCCGACGGACTGTTGCGGCGGCGCGCGCGTCAGAAGTCCGGCGCGGTGGCGCTCATCGATCCGCCGAACCGGCCAACGCTGGCCCGCACGGCGCCACGCTCGCTGCGCTATGCAGATGCCAACGACACCGCCGACGCGCTGGCCCGCGTTTTCATCGGATTGGGGCTTGAGCCCGGCGACCGCGTCGTCCTGCAACTCCCCAACTTCGTTGAAGCGCCACTGGCTATCCTTGGGGCGTGGCGTGCGGGACTGACCGTGGCGCTCGTGCCGATGTTGTGGCGGCTCACGGAGCTGGCGCGGGTTTGCGATGCCATCGAGCCGAGTGCGCTGATTGGCATCGGGCACTTCGCAGGAGAGGCACCGGCCGAGACCTTGCGCGATGTCGCTGCCACGCGGCTTTCGGTCCGTTTTGTGCTCGGCTTTGGCGAGGACGTGCCCGATGGCGTGATCGGCCTGGATGAGGCGATGGCCGCGGAGATGGGCGCGGCCCCCTCGCCACGTGTTCCGCGTGGCGCGTCGCTGATCACCTTCACGGCGCGCGCGGGCGAGCCTCTCGTGCCACTCTTGCGCTATGAGGACGAGGTTCTGGCCCAAGGCGCCATGGCGGTCCTGTCGTTGTCGCTCGACCGCGCCGACACCATCCTCAATCCCTATCCTCTCACCGGTCCCGTGGGGCTCGGTCTGGGGCTGGCGCCCTGGCTGATTGGCGGCGCGGCCTTGGTGCAGCATCACCCCTTCGACTACGCGACGTTCGTGCAGCAATGTCTGACCTCGGGGGCGACGGTGACGGCGGCGCCCGGCGCCATTCTCAATGAGCTGGCGAAAGACGGCCTGTTCGATGAGCTGCAATGCCGGCTCCGCCGCGTGGGACGCGTGTGGTCGGCACCGGAGTTGTCGGAGGGCGCAAACCCCTCGCCGGTCATCGAACGACCCGGCTTCGATCTTTATCCGCTCGGCGATCTCGCCAGCTTGATGCTGCCCACCCCAAAGGACGCGGCGGGCCCGTCACTGCCGCACGGTCCAGTGCAGCTCGGCGAGGATGGCGGCGGGACGACCTTCTTGGAGACACGACTTGCCGGTGCCGATGGCGATCTCCTGGTCCGCGGCCCGGTGGTCCCGGAGGGGCAGCCCTTGGGACCCGTGGCGCGGGATGCGGACGGGTTTGTCGCCACCGGACTTCGCGCGCATATGAGCCAGGACCGCTTGCATCTCAAGCGCGACCCAGCGCTCGTCTATCACGGCGGCTTCACCATCGCTGCTGATGAACTCGACGGGCTCTACCAGGCGTTCCCAGGCTTTCTCGACGCTGCGAGCTTTGTCTTGCCGGATCCGATCGTCGGCGACCGCCTGTTCGGCGCAGTTGCACCCGTCCCTGGCGCGCCGGTCTCACTGGAGGCGCTACACCGCTTCCTCATGGAGCGGGGCGTTGCGCCCTACAAGGTCCCGGACAAGCTCCTGGTGGTGAAGGAGATCCCCCGCGGCGCCGACGGCGAGATCCTGCGCGACGCGCTCCTGCGGCAGGTTTGATACATCGACGGGCAAGAGACGCGCTTCCGATCATGATCGACCGGCTGAGACTCCGCACCGCGCTGCCGCAGGATCGCCCCGCACTGGCAACACTCTACGGCGGTGCCTTTCCGGATGAGGATTTGCTGCCCCTGGTGGACGACCTGCACGCAGAGGGCTCGCATGCGGTCTCGCTCGTGGGGATTGTCGAGACCGGGACCGGTGACAATACCCTGGTGGGACACGCCGTCTTTACACCGTGCCGCGTTGCCGGATGTGCCGACGAGGCAGCGCTGCTCGGACCGCTCGCCGTTGCGCCGGACTATCAGCGCCAAGGTGTCGGCAGTGCCCTCGTTCGCGCAGGGCTTCGTCACATGGAAACGGCCGGCATCGCCCATGTCTACGTCCTCGGCGATCCCGCCTATTACGGCCGTTTCGGTTTTGAGCCAGACGAACGTGTCGCCCCGCCCTACCCTTTGCCGCATGAGTGGCACGGCGCCTGGCAGTCGCTCGGTTTGCACGGTGACACGCCGCTGCCGCAATCCGGAACGCTCGTCGTTCCGGACGTCTGGGATCGGCCCGAACTGTGGCGACCCTGAATCGATTGGCTGCTAAGCCGCCTTCTTCACGGCGCCGGCGATCTTGGCGAGCGTCTTTAAGAGATCGCGCGTGCCGTTGAGGCGATCCTCGGCATCCGGCCAGTTGGCGTAGAAGATCAGCTTGTGATCGGGCTGGAGCTTCACCTGCTTGGCGCGCTCGGCGATGAACGCGATCAGCCCCTCCGGATTGGCGAAAGCGTTGTTGCGGAACGCGATGACCGCGCCCTTGGGACCGGCGTCGATTTGCTCGATGCCCGCTTGGCGGCAGAGCCCCTTGATCTCCACCACATCGAGCAGATGCCGCACCTCTTCGGGGAGCGGTCCGAACCGGTCGATCAACTCCGCGGCGAAGGCCTCGATAGACTCCGGCGTCTCCACTCCCGACAAGCGGCGGTAGAGCCCGAGCCGCACCTGTAGATCGGGGACATAGTCCTCCGGAATGAGCACCGAGGTCCCGAGATTGATGCGCGGGCTCCATTGATCTTCGATCATGGCACCCTCGCCCCCCTTTAGGGCCGCGACTGCCTCCTCCAGCATGGACTGGTAAAGTTCAAAGCCCACCTCGCGGATATGGCCCGACTGCTCTTCGCCTAAGAGATTGCCGGCACCGCGCAGGTCCAGATCGTGGCTCGCCAAAATGAACCCAGCGCCAAGCGTGTCGAGCGACTGCAGAACCTTAAGGCGCTTCTGCGCCGCAGGTGTGATGCGCGCATCCGCCGGGATGGTGAAGTAGGCATAGGCGCGGATCTTCGAGCGGCCCACCCGTCCACGCAGCTGATAGAGCTGCGCCAGGCCGAAGCGGTCAGCGCGGTAGACGATCAGCGTGTTTGCCGAGGGGATATCGAGTCCGCTTTCCACGATCGTGGTCGACAACAGGACATCGTATTTCCGGTCGTAGAACGCGTTCATCACCTGATCGAGCTCGGTCGACGGCATCTGGCCGTGGGCACGCGCCACTTTCAGCTCCGGCACGTGCTCTTGCAGGAAGGCCGCCGCGTCATCGAGATCGGAGATGCGCGGCACCACAAAGAAGGTCTGGCCGCCCCGGAAGCGCTCCCGCAGCAGCGCCTCGCGCAAGGTCATGGCATCGAACGGCGTCACGTAGGTGCGGACGGCGAGACGATCCACCGGCGGCGTTGCGATCAGCGACATCTCACGCACGCCCGACAGCGCCAGTTGCAGCGTGCGCGGGATCGGCGTGGCGGTCAGCGTCAGCACATGCACGTCCTCGCGCAACTGCTTCAGCCGCTCTTTGTGCTTCACGCCGAAATGCTGCTCCTCGTCGACAATAAGAAGACCGAGATCGGCGAACGCGACGGACTTGCCAAGCAACGCATGGGTGCCGATGACGATATCGATATCGCCATCCTTCAGCCCCGCCTTCACCGCAGACAATTCCTTGCCGGTGACTAGACGGGAGGCCTGGGCGATCTTCACGGGGAAGCCCCGGAAGCGCTCGATGAACGTATGATAATGCTGCCGCGCCAAGAGCGTTGTGGGCACGACGACCGCCACCTGCTTGCCGGCAAGCACGGCGATGAGGCTGGCGCGCAAGGCCACCTCGGTCTTGCCGAACCCGACATCACCGCACACGAGGCGGTCCATGGGTCGCCCGCTGGCGAGGTCCTCCAGCACCGCGTCGATGCTCGTGACCTGGTCCTCCGTCTCCTCGTAAGGAAAGCGCGCGGCGAACTCCTCATAGGTGCCGCCGGGCGGGCTCAGCACGGGCGCCTGACGCAGCTCGCGCATGGCGGCCACCTTGATCAGCTTCTCCGCCATGTCGCGGATGCGCTGCTTGAGCTTGGCCTTGCGCGACTGCCAGGCGACGCCGCCGAGCTTGTCGAGCACGACGCCGGCTTCTTCTGAGCCATAGCGGCTCAAGAGCTCGATGTTCTCCACGGGAAGATAGAGCTTGTCGCCGCCCTGATAGTGCAGCTCCAGACAATCGTGCGGTTCGCCCGCGGCTTGAATCGTGGAGAGGCCCACGAACCGGCCGATTCCATGATCGGCGTGGACCACGAGATCGCCGACCGTCAGGCTGGACGCTTCGGTCAGAGCATCGCTCGCCTTCTTGACGCGGGCTTTGCGCACCAGGCGGTCGCCCAGAATGTCCTGCTCGCCGATAACGGCGATGCCCGGCCCTTCGAACCCGGTCTCCAGCGGCAAGACAGCCACAGAGGTTGCCTCGGGCGGCGCCGCTACGGCCTCGGCGAATGTCTCCACGCGCACCGTATCCGCCAAGCCGTGCTCGGCGAGTAGGCTTGCCAGGCGCTCCCGGGCGCCTGCGCTCCAACAGGCGACGATGACGATCCGCTTGCCGGCGATCAACGTCTTGGCATGGGCCACCACGGCGTCGAACACGTTGGCCCCTTCGGTCTGCCGCTCTGGCGCAAAAGACCGGCCTTGCCGCGCGCCAAATGACACGATGTTCGCATCGCTCGCTTCGGGCCGCTCGAACGTGTCCAGTGCGATGACATGGGGCGCCTCGCTCAAGCGGCGCTGCCACTCCTCCTCGGTGAGGAATAGGCTGTCCGCGGGCACCGGATGGTAGGGCGGTGCCCCGAAGGCCTTTCTTTCCAGCGCCGCGGCGCGCGCCTCGTAGTGATCGGCGATCTGCTCCACACGGTTCGCCCGGGCCTCGTCGGACAGCGGGTCGAGCGTGACCACGGCACCAGGGAGATAATCGAACACGGTCGCCAGGGTGTCGTGGTAGAGCGGCAACCAGTGCTCCATGCCTTGGTGCTGCTGGCCCGCCGAGACTGCCTCGTAGAGCGGATCATCCCCCGTCACCGTGCCGAACAACTCCACGTAACGCTGACGAAACTGCCGGCGCACGTCCGGCGTCAACGCCACCTCGCTCATCGGCAGGAAGTGAACGCCGTCCAACCGCTTGTCCGTGCGTTGGGTCTCCGGATCGAAGGCCCGCAAGGACTCCAGGGTGTCGCCGAAGAAGTCGAGCCGCACCGGCTGTCCGCCGGGCGGATAGAGATCGAGAATGCCGCCGCGCACGGCATATTGGCCGGGATCGGTCACGGTGCCGGACCGCACATAGCCGGATGCCTCCAGGCGCTCGATCAGCGCCTGCATGCTCATGACATTGCCCGACTGCAGCCTGAGGCTCGCCCCTTCGATGAAACTCTTTGGCGGCACACGCTGGACCGCGGCGTTGACCGAGGTGAGAAGCACCAACGGGCTCTCATCGTCCGGCGCCCGGCCGGTCAGTGCCGCCAGGGTCTCGATCCGGTCTGCGATGATCTCCGCATTGGGCGCGACGCGGTCGTAAGGAACGCAGTCCCAGGCGGGAAGGGACAGCACCGTCACGTCAGGCGCGAAGAAGCGAAGCCCCTCCTCAAGCGTTGCGAGCCGGTTCCCGTCGCGCGCCACATGCAGGATGGGCGCGCCCGCATGCCGGGCCAGTTCTCCGAGAAGCAGCGCGTCGAAGCCTTCCGGGACCCCGCCCGCGACGGCACGCGGACCCGATAGGAGGCGGTCCACAGGCAAAGTGGGGAGCTTCGACGCCGGACTCATGACACGTGCCGGTTAGCCTGCCTGCGGAAGGCCGTGAAAGCGGCGCACATGGACGATCATCGCGTCGAGCTCGCGCTCGCCGAGCGAATAGCCTTCATACACGGCCAACTCGATTTGCGGATCCGGCATCTCGATCAAGCGCTCCAAAACAGCAATATCGTCCGCATTCATGCTGTCGATGGCTTGCTCAGTGAAGCGACCGAGCAGATAGTCCATCTCCTTAGAGCCTCGATGAGTCGCCCGCCACAGCGCCCGGCGCCGGCGCATTCCAAGATCACTGGACATGATCCAAGTTTCCAATCTTCAATCGTGGGTTAGAGCGAGCGGCCTTTGGGATGTCAAGGGTGCGGCCGGTTTCGGTCGTTAAACTGCGTCCATGCGCCCGTCCCGGCTCGCCCCGCTCTTCGCCACGGTCCGCGCTCTGAAAGGTGTCGGGCCGCGAATCGAAGGCCTGCTCAACACGCTGGTGGCCCGACAGCCGGCACCGGCCCATGCGCGGGTGGTCGACCTTCTATGGCACCTTCCGGTGGGTCTGATCGACCGGCCGCGAACGCCATCGATCGCACAAGCCCAAGTGGGGGACTTGGCGACACTTGAGGTGACCGTCGTGGAGCACCGGCCAGGCGGCGGGCGGCGGGGGCGCCGCGCCCCCTACCGCGTCCTGGTCGAGGACGAAACGGGCGCGCTGGAGCTCGTCTATTTCAAGGCCGACGCGTCCTATCTGAAGCGTCTCTTGCCCGTCGGCGAGACGCGGCTCATTTCCGGTAAGCTCGATGCCTATGACGGCCTCCTGCAGATGACGCACCCGGACCATGTGGCGGCGGCGGACGAGACCGGCACGCTCCCTCTCATCGAGCCGGTCTATCCCCTCACCGCCGGGCTTTCGAACACGACGGTGCGGAAGGCCGTTGGCGCGGCGCTCGGCCAGCTTCCGGGCCTGCCGGAGTGGATCGACGCGGGCTTCAAGGCACGCCAAGGGTGGCCCTCCTTCGGCGAGGCGATCTCGGCGCTACACGCGCCGCAAAGCGAAGCCGATCTCCTGCCGTCTGCGACGCCCCGCGCGCGGCTCGCCTATGACGAGCTTCTCGCCAATCAGCTCGCGCTCGTGATTCTGCGGCAACGTCTGACAACGCGGGCGGGACGGTCGCTCAAAGCCGAAGGGCGCCTGCGCGGTGCCATCGCCGAGGCTCTGCCCTTCTCGCTCACGCCCGCGCAAAGGCGCGCGCTTGGCGAGATCGACGCCGACATGGCGAGCCCCAACCGGATGCTCCGGCTCCTGCAAGGCGATGTCGGCAGCGGCAAGACGGTTGTGGCCTTACTGGCCATGGCGACCGCCGTCGAGGCCGGGTCCCAGGCCGCACTGATGGCCCCCACGGAACTGCTGGCACGCCAGCACTTGGCGACCATCGAGGCCATGGCCGCCCCGGCCGGGATACGCGTGGCACTCCTCACGGGCCGGGAGCGCGGCAAGGACCGCACGGCGATCCTTCAGGCTCTCAAAGCCGGCGACATCGACATTCTTATCGGCACCCATGCCTTGTTCCAGGAGGCGATCGCGTTCCCTGACCTCGCGTTCGTGGTGATCGACGAGCAGCATCGCTTCGGCGTGCACCAGCGGCTCGCACTTCAGGCCAAGGGCGCAAAGGGCACCGGCGGCGGCGCGGAGCTTTTGGTCATGACCGCGACGCCCATCCCCCGCACGCTCCTGCTCACCAGCTATGGCGAGATGGACGTGTCGCGCCTCGACGAGAAACCGCCGGGCCGAAAGCCCATCGATACGCGCACCGTGCCGCTTGAGCGGCTCGACGAGGTCATCGAGGGCGTGGGCCGCGCGATTGCAAAGGGCGCGCAAGTCTATTGGGTCTGCCCGCTTGTCGAGGAGTCCGAAGTCCTCGACGCCGCGGCCGCCGAGGAGCGCTATGCGGCGCTCCGCGCTCGCTTCGGCGATCGCGTCGGGTTGGTGCACGGCAAGCTGAGCGGCAAGGAGAAGGACGCGGTGATGGCGCGCTTCGCCGAGGGCGCGCTTGCCGTCCTCGTCTCCACAACGGTGATCGAGGTGGGCGTCGATGTGCCGAACGCGACGATCATGGTCATCGAGCACGCCGAGCGCTTCGGCCTGGCGCAACTGCACCAATTGCGCGGGCGTGTGGGGCGCGGTGCCGGCCAGTCGTCATGCATTCTCTTGTACAAGCAGCCGCTCGGCGACGTGGCGCGCGAACGGCTCGGCGTCATGCGCGATACCGAGGACGGCTTCGTCATCGCCGAGGAGGACTTGCGTCTGCGCGGCGGCGGCGAGGTGCTCGGCACGCGGCAAAGCGGGATGCCCGCCTTCCGCGTCGCGCGTCTGCCGGAGCATCAAGAGCTGCTCGCGGCGGCCCGGGACGAAGCCCGGCTCAGGCTCGCCCGCGATGACACGCTCCAGGGCGAAGGCGGCGAACGTTTACGGCTATTGCTCTACTTGTTCGAGCGCGACGATGCGGTGAAGCTCATGCGTGCAGGCTGACACTCAAACGACAGGCTCTTCGTCGGGTGTGGGCTTTTTTCGCTTGGCTCCATTGGCGAGCTCTTTCAACTTGTCCTGCGGCGGCGCTACCAGGCCGGCCGAGATGACGAGCTTGACGGCATCGTCGATCGGCATGTCGAGCAAGATGACGTCCTTTGCCGGCATGAACAGCACAAACCCTGTGGTCGGGTTCGGCGCGTTGGGCATGAACACGGTCATAAGCTCCCCATTGCCGAGCTTGCCCTTGATCTCGTTTGGCGGATCGCCGGAGACGAAAACCACCGCATAAAGCCCACGGCGGGGAAACTCGATGAGTCCGACGCGCTTGAACCCCGTGCCGGCCTTGGAGAACACCGTCGTGAAGATCTTCTTCAAGAGCCGATAGACGCCCCGCACCACCGGCATGCGGTCGAGCACCATCTCGCCGTAGCTGACGATCGCGCGACCGAACAGGTTGGCGGCAAGTGCACCGACCACCATCAAGGAAAAAATGCCGACGATCAGCCCGACGCCCGGCACGTTGAAGGGCAGGAAGTTGTCCGGCAGGTAAGCTTCCGGGATGAGCGGTTTGACCCAGCCGTCGACCAGGTTGACGAACCACCACACCACATAAATGGTGATGGCGACCGGGCCGACGATGATGAGGCCCGTGAGAAAATAGCCGCGCAGGCGCGCCAGGAAATGCGACGAGGTCGGCTCCAGCGCGCCGAACATGCTCAGATCGTCCTCCGGCCGTCTCTCGGCCTCGGGGGTGTCGTCAGTCTTCTTGTCGTTCTGTTCGGTGGTCATTCGCTCTCAACGTATTTGGGAAAGACGGGCTTGCGCGCAAGACCCGATTCGTGGGGCCGGCTCTATCACCGCAAACTCTTAACTGTGAGGCATGGCCGAATGCGGCCGCGCTGGCAAGCCCGCTTTCCGCCGCTTTAGGGGCCGCCGGGCGCGACTACGGAGCAATCGGTCCCGCGCCGCTTAAAAGCGTTGCACACTCTAGTGCTTTCACTGGAACTGGCGAACGGGCCGATCTTGACGGTGTAGAACGTGCCGAAACTGCCGATATCGACCTGCTCGATTCGGGGCGTGGCGCTCCCGAGCGGGGCGTTGGCTCCCTTGGCCTTGTTCCAGAGCGCTTGGGCCTCGTTGCGGGAGCGGCTATTGGCGAGTTGTACCGTATAGCCGCCACCTGCGGGCGCGGCCGCGGGCTGCGCCGGCGCAGGCGTTGGTGCACTGCCGCCCGTGAGCGATCCGAACCAGCGGCCGACGGCCGTGCTGCCGTCGCTTGCGGTCTGTGTCGAAGTGTTGGCCGCCCAGCTCTCCGCCGAAGGCGGCGCGGGCGGCGGGGTTGTCCTGGCTGCCGTCGTCGTGCGCGACGCGGTGGTCGTCGTGGCCGCAGGCACCGGCGCGCTGGGAACCGAGGACGATGCTGGTGCTGGGGCGTTGCTGCCTGCGAACGATCCGAACCACCGGCTCACGGTATTGCCTTGCGAGCTCCCCGCCCCTTCGGTGACCTCCGCGTTCCAGCCGGTGGACGGCGGCGCGGCGGCCGTGGTGGCGGTGCCTTGTGACGGCTGTGAGGCTTGCTCCGGCGCCGGCTCCGAGGCGGGCGCCGCTGCGGTTTGGGTGCTGCTGGAGTCACCGAAGCTCGGCACCAACCGGCTCCAGACGCTCTCGCCCGCGGGGCCGCTCGACACCGGACCCGAATCGACGCTGGCGACCGCCGTCCGGCTCTCTTCGGCCAGGATTTGGTCGACCCGGCCGGAAGACCGGCGGGCCTGGGAGATCGCGGCGTTGGCCTGACTGGACAGGCCCACCGCGCGGTAAGCGAGCCCCTTGTTCACCAGCGCCCGCGCTTTGTCGGAGGACGGCAGCCCGAGCCATACGGCGGCACCGATATCGGAGACCGCGCGGGCGGGTTGCCCCATCCGGCGATAGGCCACGCCCCGCAGATAAAGCGCCTTGGCGATCTGAGTGGCATTGGATTTACGGTCATTCACCGTCGCGGACAGCTGACGTACGGCGGATTCGTACTGGCCCGCGTCGAGCGATTTCTGACCGTGTTTGAGGCCAAGCTCCTGCGCGCCGGCCGGCGCTGCCGCCAGCACACCCAAAAGCATGAGCGCCGCGCCCAGAGCCAGGTGACACGAAAGGCGCCGGTCACTGCCGGGACGCGGCCGCAAGGCCATTCGATGATCCGCCATGTCCTTGCTCAAGCAAAGAAATCGGGCAAATCCGAGGCTGTAGATTACTCCACCGTAACGGACTTTGCGAGGTTTCGTGGCTGGTCCACATCCGTCCCCATGAAGACGGCCGTGTGGTAGGCGATCAATTGCACCGGCACGGCGTAGACGAGCGGGGTCACGAAGGGATGCACCGTGGGAACGGGCAGCAGGGTCTGGACGGTGCAGCCTGTGCTTGAGGGGTCCGCGTCGCTGACCAGGATGATCTTGCCTTCGCGCGCCGCGACCTCCTGCATGTTGGAGACTGTCTTGTCGAACAGCTCATCGCGCGGTGCGATCACGATCACCGGTACGCTTTCCTCGATGAGCGCGATGGGACCGTGCTTCAGCTCACCCGCCGCATAGGCTTCGGCATGGATGTAAGAGATCTCCTTGAGCTTGAGCGCCCCTTCCAGCGCGATGGGGTAGCTCGTACCGCGCCCAAGATAGAGCACGTCGCGCGCCTTGGAGAGGCTGTGCGCCAAGGTCTCGTAGACCGTCTCGTCACGCAGGATGGTCGCCATGTGACGCGGCACCTCGACAAGCGCCTTGACCAGCTCCGCCTCAAGCTCCGGCCCAATCACGCCACGCGCCTTCCCTGCCGCAATGGCAAGGCACGCCAACACCGTTAGCTGACAGGTGAACGCCTTGGTGGAGGCAACCCCGATCTCCGGGCCGCCGAGCGTGGGAAGAACCGCATCGGATTCTCGCGCGATGGACGATTCCCGCACGTTGACGATCGACAGCACGTGCTGCTGCTGGTCGCGGCAATAGCGTAGCGAAGCGAGCGTGTCGGCTGTCTCTCCCGATTGCGAGACGAACACGGCCGCACCCCCCGGCTGCATGGCGATCTCGCGATAGCGGAACTCGGACGCGATATCGACATCGACCGGCAGCTTTGCCCAGCGCTCGAACCAGTACTTGGCGACGAAGCACGAATAGAACGCCGTGCCGCAGGCCGACAACGACAGCCGCGTCACCTGGGAGAAGTCGATCGGCACATTCGGCAGCGCGACCTGATAGGTGGACAGGTCGAGATAATGCGCCAGCGTGTGGCCGACGACCTCGGGCTGCTCGTGAATCTCCTTGGCCATGAAGTGCCGGTAGTTGCCTTTGTCGACAACAAGGCCCGCGGCCAACGACTTGGAGATCGGACGCTGCACGGCCTGTCCGGCACGGTCGTGCACGGCAACGCCCGCGCGGGTGACGACGGCCCAGTCCCCGTCCTCCAGGTAGGCGATGCGGTCGGTGAACGGGGCCAGCGCGATGGCGTCGGAGCCTACGAACATCTCGCCGTCGCCATAGCCGATGGCCAGCGGGCTCCCTTGGCGCGCGACGATCATGAGGTCGTCGTAACCCCGGAAGATCATGGCCAGCGCGAACGCGCCTTGCAGATGCGTTAGCGTCTGATAGACGGCGGCGACCGGATCCTTGCCCGCGCGCAGCTCCCGGGTGATGAGATGCGCGATCACCTCGGTGTCCGTGTCGCTGGTGAAAGGCGCCCCTTGCGCCACGAGTTGCGCCTTCAACTCGCGAAAGTTCTCGATGATGCCGTTGTGCACGATGGCCACGTCGTCGGTCATGTGCGGGTGTGCGTTGGCTTCGCTGGGCTTCCCGTGGGTGGCCCAACGGGTATGGCCGATGCCGGTGTTGCCGTGGAGCGGCTCGGCCTTGAGAAGCTCTTCAAGATTGCGCAGCTTGCCTTCGGCGCGCCGCCGGCCGATCTGCCCGTTCTCAAGCGTCGCCACACCCGCAGAATCGTAGCCGCGGTACTCCAGACGCTTCAGGGCGTCGACCAAGAGCTCCGCAACCGGTCCCTTGCCGAGAACGCCAACAATCCCACACATCGCCCCCTACTCCTTCGGTCTTTGTGTCTTGCGTAAACGGGCGAATGGCATGTCACAAGTCACGAGCTGTGTCTCTTTGTTTCGGGGACTACGGTTGACGAACACAAGTCCCCGCGACGCGGCGCTACTTGCGCCCACCCGCTACTCCGACTTGGACTTGTCCCGGGTGCGACGTGCGCGCACTTTCGCCGCCCAGCCGTCGCGGTTCTCTTGCGGCACGCGGGACACGGCAAGCGCGTCGTCCGGAACGTCCTTGGTGATGACGCTGCCCGAGCCGACATAGGCGCCGTCCCCGATCTTCACGGGCGCGACAAGCGAGCTATTGGAGCCGATAAACGCGCCCGCACCGATCTCGGTCCGGTGCTTGGCAAAGCCATCGTAGTTGCAGGTGATGGTGCCGGCGCCGACATTCGCCTTCGGTCCCACGCTTGTGTCGCCGATATAGGTGAGATGATTCACTTTGGCGCCTTCGTGTAGTTGGGCGTTCTTGAGCTCCACGAAGTTGCCGACGCGCGTGTTTTTGGCGAGCGCCGCGCCGGGGCGCATGCGCGTGAACGGACCCACCGAGGCGCCCGGTCCGATATGGGCGTGCTCGAAGTGGCAAAAGCCCTTGATGGTGACACCATCCTCGATGGTGACGCCGACACCGATGATGACGTTGGGCTCGATCACCACGTCACGGCCGATGGCGGTGTCGTAGCTGAAATAGACGGTTCCCGGATCGACGAGCGTCGCGCCGTGCGCCATGGCCGCGGCGCGCAGCCGCGCCTGCATCAAACCTTCGGCGTCGGCGAGTTGGGCACGCGAGTTGACGCCGAGCACCTCCTCCTCGTTTGACAGCACCACACGCAAGGTCAGGCCTTCTGCGCGCGCCAAGGAGACGGCATCGGTCAGATAGTACTCGCCCTTGGCGTTGTCGTTGCCGATCCGCGAGAGCAGCGCCGCCAATGTCTGACCGGACCGGAACGCCAAGATGCCCGAGTTGCAGAGGGTCAGGGCGCGCTCAGCAGTGCTCGCGTCTTTCTCTTCCCGGATGCCCGCTAGCCGCCCCTCCTCGTCGAACAGCAGCCGGCCATAGCCGGTGGGATCGTCCGCCTCAAAGCCGATCACCACAAGATCGGCGCCCGCGTTGAGCTCGCCAAGCACCGCTTTCAGCGTCTCGGGGCGCAGGAGAGGCGTGTCGCCGTACAAGACGAGCACCGGGCCGGCTTCCGCCTCGAAGGCCGGGAGTGCCGCCTTGACCGCATCGGCCGTGCCCAACTGATTGGACTGAATGAACACATCGATCGCCGGGTCCACCGCGCGGCCAGCCTCGCCCACCGCCTCCATGTCCGGACCGACGACCAACGAGGCCCGCGCGACCCCGGCGGCCGCGGCGGTGCGCAGCACATGCGCCAGCATGGGAGCGCCAGCCAGGTGATGGAGCACCTTCGGCAGGTCGGATTTCATGCGAATGCCCTTGCCCGCGGCAAGGACGATGGCGAGAGCCGATGACTGGGTCATGCCGCCTCAGAGCTTGCTGTTCTCGGGCAGGATCGCCCCCAAGGCCCGACGCTTCGCGGACGTGGACTGTCTAGTCCAAAGCGCCGCCGAGGGCCACTGCCGAGCATCTATGCGACCCCGCGCCAAATCGCTACAGGGAATTTGACCGGGGAGACGAACCGAGTAATCTCGGTGGGTTGGCGGCGCGCACCCCTTGGATTGACGTCCTCGTTCAGGGGCCGACAGCCGCACTCTCACAAGCGGAGGGGTTCGTCCTCATGGTCAAGCGGCGGCGCACGGCGAAGAGGAGCTTGGGGCGGAACGCGTTCGCGTTTCTATGGATCGTGCTGGCCGGTGTCTCCGGTCTCTATCTCTTCATGCTGATGACCGATCCAGCGGCCCTTGGCCAAGTCAATCTTGGCGACCAGGCCCAACGCAGCGCGCCTGCGCCCTCGGCCGGCACCGCCACGGCGGCGGCCCCACCGCCAAGCATGCCGCAGGTGGCCGCCGCGCCGCCACCCGCGGATGCTCTGAGCAAGGCGGATTTGGCCGCGCTTCAGGCGTCCCTACAGGGCCTCTCCCAGCAGGTCGGGCAGATCGACGCCCGCTTGAAACCCATCGAGAAGTTCATCGGACCGGTTGCGGCTCTGCCACCGGGCCCTCCTGGCCCGGCCTCTGAGCCGGCCCCACAACCCCCCACACCGGCGCCAGCCGCCGCGACACCACCGCCTCCGCCACCACCGGCCGTCGAGGAGGTTGTCGAAGAGGTCGTCGAGGAGACCGCGCCGCCTCCGCCGCCAAGGCGGACACCGCCGGAGCCCGCTGCCCCTCCGCCAGTCGCCGCCGCACCGGAGCCTGCGCCCGAGCCGGCCCCGGCCCCAACGCCGGAGCCGGAACCAGCGCCACCGCCCGTGGCCGCAGCACCTCCGCCGCCGGCACCGGCTGAACCGCAGCTCACCCCGCCCTCGCCGCCGTCTGCCCCTGAGGCAGCCGAGACGCGCTTGAGCCCGCCGACGCCGCAAGTGGCGGTGGAGACGGACCTCGCCGCCTTCGATCCGGTCATGCTGCCACCCGGCGCCAATGACGGCTCGACCCGGTACGGCATCGAGATCGGCACCGTGGACAAGCGCGACGATCTTCGTCCGTTGTGGCGCGAGTACTTGACCAAACATGCCGCCCTCGTGGCGGGCCTTCAGCCGCGCCGCGTTCTCGCACCCGATCAGAAGTGGCGGCTGATCGCCGGCCCCTTCGCCAATGCCCAGGATGCGGAAGGCGCCTGCATGTTGTTCAAGAAGGCAGAGCGCCCGTGCGCGGCGACGGTCTACGCGGGCGACTCGCTTTAGGCCGATAGCGGGAGCCGCCGCACTTGCAGCAAATCTAATCCGTGGGACGCGGGATCACCGGTTCCTGCTCGGCCCATTCCTCCGGCGCGACCACGACATACTTCCCGTCGATGATTTGGGTAAGGATCATGCCCTTGGCGATGTTCCTGCCCTTGTCGTCGAACTTGATGGGCCCGTAGAACGTCTCGAGGTCCGTGATGGCTAGGGCGTCGCGCACTTTCTCCGGGTTCAAGCTCTGCGCGCGGTTCAGGGCATCGGCGAACACATAGACCGCCGCGGCGGATTGGGCCGCCTGGTAGGGCGGCTCGTAGCCATAGGCCGTCTCGAAGCTCCGCGCGAACTCATCCGCCGAACCAAACAGCTTGCCCTCGTATTTGAGCGACCGATGCCATTGCTTTGCGCAGAAGATGTGCGACGACGCCTTTGCGAACTTCTTCTCCACTTGCGCGGAATCGCAATGGGTCAACGCAATCATCGGGACCTTCACCTGCAACGCTTCGATTTGCTGAACGGCGGTCAACGCGCCCTTGTTGTGGCCTGACACCACGAGCACGTCGGGCTTCAGCTGTTCCACCTTGTTCAACGTCATCGACATGTCGTCGAGCTTGGAGGGAAGCCGGTCGTCTAACACGAGATTCACGCCCCGATCCTTCGCGTTCTCAAGAACGCTGGCCCGCAAATTCTCGGCGAAGGGACCTTCTTCGGTGGCGATCGCCAGAGTGAGTTCGTCTGGCTTCTTGCCGAATTTCTCCGCATAGGCGATGGCCAAATCAAGCGCCTGGGTCAGATACTGCTCCGACGTCGACAACACGGCGAAAATGTACCGGTAGCCTCTGGAGAAGATGTCGCGCGCAGCGCCGTTCGCTTCAACCATAGGTACGCGGTACCTCTCGACCACGGGAGATGCCGCGCGCGTCAGTCCGGAACCGTAAGGCCCAAGAATAAAGGAGACGCCGTCGTTCTCGATCAGTCGCTCGACGAGTTCGCTGCTGCGCGCAGGTTTGGACTCATCGTCGTAGTACCGCACGTAGAGCCGGTATGTCGTGTCGCCAATACGAACGCCGCCCTTGTCGTTGATGCGCTGAACCGCGAGGTCGTAGCCGTTCTTGCTGTGTGCGCCGTTGGCGGCAAACTTGCCGGTGAGCGAGAGCGCGGAGCCGAACATAATCTTATCATCTGCCGAAAGGGCCGTACCGATGGCAAATGCGAGAAGCGCACATGCAACACCGGCGCCCAATCGTCGCCCAAACGACATATGAAAAACCCAGCGCCCAATGAATTAAGACCAAAGCGGTACACTACGCGCGATTCGCGCCGGGTGCATCCCCAAACACGCCAACAAGCATGTATCGCTAGAGATCGTCCGTGTTGAACGTGTCGCACGCTTGAATGCGACCGTCCTCATAGCCGCGGCGGAACCAGCGGACGCGCTGCGCCGAGGAGCCGTGTGTAAAGGAGTCCGGTACAACGTAGCCTTGAGTCTGTCTTTGGATCTTGTCGTCGCCGATGGCGCTCGCCGCCCGCAGCGCCTCATCGATGTCGCCGGGTTCGATAAGACCCTTGTCCGCTTGCATTTGGTTTGCCCAAACCCCGGCGAAGCAATCGGCCTGTAGTTCCATGCGTACCTGCAAAGCGTTCGCACCACGCCGGCTCACGCGCCGCTTGGCGCTTTCGACCTGCTGGGCGATGCCAAGCAGGTTCTGCACGTGGTGACCAACCTCATGAGCGATCACGTAAGCCTGGGCGAAGTCGCCCGGCGCTTGGAAGCGTGTTCTCAACTCACGATAGAAACCGAGATCGATATAAACCTTCTCGTCGGCGGGACAGTAAAACGGCCCCATGGCGGACATGCCGGTTCCGCAAGCAGACCGCACTGCGCCCTCAAACAACACGAGCGTCGGCTCCCGGTAGCGAGCGCCGAATTCCGCGAAGGTCTTTTTCCAGGTGTCCTCCGTCGTCGCGAGCACCACGGCGACAAAGCTCTTGAGGTCGTCTTCGCTCGTCGAGGATGGCGCTTGGAGGCTCCCGCCCTGCTGCTGGCCTTGCCGGGCGCCGGGTGGCGGCACATTCGCCACATCGGGCCGTTGCTGCGGCAGACGAATGTCCGGCATCCCGGCACCCCCGCCCGCTCCGGGATTCTGACCTCGCAGCAGGTCAAGCGGGTTGATGCCAAGGAGCAGCATCACGCCGACAACGATCAGGATCCCGATGATCCCGATGCCGGCGCCCCGTCGGCCGCCACCGCCTGAGGGAAAGCGCACGCCTCTCCGTGGAAACCGGAAGCCACCGCCTCCGCCGCGTGGAAATGGGAAGCCAGAGCCGCGCCGCTGACCGCGCCGGTCCTCGATGTTCCGGCTCTGTCTTTGTCCACGCCATCGCATCGGAAACGCCCTCGTCGCGACCTCGCCCGTTTTCCACATTTTGCACATGGGGAGGTTTCCGGCACAAGCCAAGCGGGGCAGCTAGGTGCTTTCGCCGCCAATCTCGGAACACCGGGGATTCCTCCAAGTCACTTGAGGAATTCCCAGCAAATGCCTGTTGCTATTAAAGATAATGACAAGGAAACGTCACAGAACTGCCATAGGGAATGGGCATCCTCCAATGGCCCAGTTGTGTTCGGTCTGGGCAGGTAGTGCGTTCTGTGTAATGCGTACGAGCCTCGGCACTCCCCGCGCCGAGGCTCTTCTTTTGTGCACCGCTTTTTTTGTGCACCGCTTTCCTATCGCCGCAGCGTCTTTGCTCCCGCGTTGCGCGGTCCAGGCCTCGTATCCATCCACGAACAAACACGCGACGCGCCGGATCGTTCCTTACGGTTGGGGTGCGGACGGCGTCTCGGTGCCGGGCGTCTCAGAACCGTGCGTCGCGGCATCATCCATCTTGGCTTCGTCTGTCTTAGCGTCGTGCGTCTGGGCGTCATGCGTCTTGGCGCTGTGCGCCTTTGCATCGTGCTCGCCCTTGTGGGCGCCCCCGATGTAACCGGCGAGCACGAAGCCGATCACGATGCCGCCCAACACGATCAGCAAGAAGGCCCGCGCGCCAGGGTTATGCTGTGTCATGGAGACTCTCCTTGGTTCGAGATGACGCCGACGCCCCCAAGCTACCGGCGAATCCCGGCGGGGTCGAGCGTGTCACGTGCGCCCAGCAGACCGCCCGCGCAAGCGGTCGAACACCGGCGTCAACGCAACAACCAGCAGAAAGTTCACCAGAACCGAATAGAGCGCGGCATAGCCCGGCATGGTGACGCCGAAAATCTCAATGGGGTAGATCGACGAGACGAAGCCCCGTGTCGCCGCCATATAAGTGCCGAGCGCGGTGCCCGCGGCCCAGCCCACAAACAAAGCCGGCGCATTGAAGCTCTTGGTGAACAGCCCTAGCAACATCGCGGGCAAGAGCTGGATGATCCAAATGCCGCCGAGCAGTTGAAGCTGGATGGCATAGGCCTGGGGGATCGCAAGGATGAAGAACACCGCGCCGACCTTCACCACCAGCGAAACGATCTTGGCCACTTGGGCTTCTTCGGCATCGCTACAGTTCGGGCGCCAGAACTCCTTATAAAGATTGCGGGTGAAAAGGTTGGCACAAGCGATCGACATGATCGCGGCGGGAACCAGCGCACCGATGGCAATGGCCGCGAAGGCCACGCCCGTGAACCAGTCGGGGAACATGTCCAAGAAGAGCGCCGGCACCGCATAGTTCGGGCCATACCGATCGAAGCCGTCCGCGTGGAACGGATTCTTATCCACGCCGGCCGCGATCGCCATGTACCCGAGAAGCGCGATCAGCCCGAGCACGAAGGAATACGCGGAGAGCAACGCCGCGTTGCGCCGGATGACATTGTCGCTGGAGGCGCTCAAGATTCCCGTCAAGGAGTGCGGATAGAGAAACAACGCCATGGCCGAACCCAACGCCAATGTGAAATACGCGCTATAGGCTCCCAAGCTGTCGCCGCCCGGCGGCGTCAAGGTGAGCTTGGACGGCGGGACCCTTTCGAAGATCGCGCTGTATCCGCCAAGCTGCGCCGGGATGATCACGATGGCGGCGAAGATCGTAATGAAGATCAGCAGATCCTTGACGATGGCGATAAGCGCGGGTGCGCGCAGACCGCTGGTGTAGGTGAAGGCGGCCAGG
>JGI12316J15310_10000044_pt16 | contig 35727 bp, 30 predicted proteins | sample MarCyaLeptolynsp_FD_15310 | JGI IMG/M metagenome (IMG submission 15310)
TCCGCGCCTGCCGGACATCGTTCGCACCTGTGACCTGAGCCTGATGATGGCCGTGCCACAGACACAACACGCCTTATGGGCTGCAAAAATGGAAGGGTGCACCCGCTCCGCAAGCAAGACGCTTGCAGCCGCCCACGCGCTTGAGGCCGCCGATGCAACCGTACGCGCGATCAAGCAGGCCGACACCGACGTCATCCTGACGCTTCTGGGCGGCGTGCCCGCATCAGCACGCAATGTGTCAGGCAGTGCCCTTTCACCCGCTGCGCGCCGGACCATTGAGCAGCAGGACAAGGGACTGGGACGCATTGCCGCCATCATCGAGCGGCGTGGTGGCACGCTGATCGCCGTTGGCACGGACACAAGCCTCCACCCCGCAGACGCGCTGCCCTGCCTCATCCACGGCGGCCCCTGCACGCTGGAGACGCCTTTGCGGGCAGGATCGCTGGCCGACATTGCGCCGACAATTCTTGCGCTGGCCGGTGTCGGGCAGGATGCATACCCCGCAGGCAGTAGCCTTCTGACCGACGGGGAGGCCACCAATGCTGCGGCCTCCTAGGACAGGGTCTCTGGCCACAACCCTCACTGCCTGCATCGCACTGCTGACTGCGGCCCCTGCCCAGGCGCAGGAAACAACGATTGACCCGACCCAGGCTGAAGAGCTGATGGAAGTCGAGCGTGCTCTTGACGGCGCCTCCGCCTCGAAAGAGGCCGCGGAGACAAAGGCGAGAGCTGCCGCCCGCGCTGTCCTGCGCCTGCAGCAGGAACTGGTTGCCGCAGGCGACCGGGCCAGCACTCTTGAAACTGCTGTGACTGACAATCAGGCCCATATTGAGGGGCTCGTGGCCGCCCGCGCTGTCAGCGAGGCCCTGCTGGCAACGCGGCGTGAACAGCTAGTGGAAAGCCTCGCAGCACTTCAGCGCCTGGATCTGGAGCCGCCCCCGGCATTGCTGGTCAGGCCACAGGATGCCCTTGCCGCCGCGCGTGGCGCCATGCTTCTGGGCACGCTGGTGCCTGAGCTCAAGGACGTGGCAGACGACCTGTCTGCCCAGATCAAGACCCTTGAAGACCTGACGCGCACCATCACCCGGCAACAGACACAGCTGAATGAAGACATGGCCGCGCTGGCCGTCGAGCAACGCCGCATCGACGAACTGCTGGTTGCCAAGCGTGAAGAAGAACTCATCAGCACGGCGGATGCCGCCCGTGCAGCGGACAAATTCGCCGAGCTGGCAGGCCGTGCACGATCTCTGAGGGACCTGCTGGGAGGACTGGAACAGGACGTGCCGACATTTGCCGCCCTAGCGCCCGGAGACGGATCCGACACAGCCCCTCCCGCCTTCTCCAGCCTGCGCGGAACCCTGCGCAGCCCGGCGGTCGGACGCATCATCCAGCGTTTCGGGGCGGATGACGGGTCCGGCAGCCGGTCACAGGGCGTCAGCATCAGCTCCAGGGCCGGCGGCCAGGTTGTAAGCCCCGCTGATGCCGAGATCGTGTTTGCCGGGCCGTTTCGCAGCTATGGCAATGTATTGATTGTCACACCGGGCGAGAATTACCTTATTGTCTTGGCAGGATTGGCGGAAATCTACGCTTTTCCAGGCCAGCAACTGCTTGCCGGGGAGCCGATTGGCAGGCTGCCGGACGGCGCAAATGCGGCAAATGGCAGCCAAACCGGCGGTCAGGACGCCCGTATAGGTGCAGGTAATACACCTGTGCTCTATATTGAGATGAGAAAAGACGGGGCGCCGGTTGATCCGGCCTCGTGGATCAGGTTTCAGGGTCGCCCGGCTTAGTATTTTGCTTGTTGAGCATCGTGCTAAGGCCACAATCTGGCGGAATTGTAGCTGATACTGGGAACTGAGACCCACCGCATGGTTTGCGGCGGGTTTGATGTGAGACATGAAGGGTAGCGAATGATGCACCGGACGGTGATTGCAGGGGCCGCAGGCCTTGTGAGCCTGGCTCTCGTAGGGATTTTTGCCCTTGATGCAGGCCCCACCCGCGGCGGCGCGGAAGCAGCCAGCTCGGAGACCTACCGGCAGCTCAACCTGTTTGGAGACGTGTTCGAACGGGTGCGGGCGGACTATGTCGAGGAGCCGGAAGACGGTGACCTGATCGACAATGCCATCAACGGCATGCTCACTTCGCTTGACCCTCACTCAAGCTATCTGAACGCCAAAACCTACCGCGACATGCAGGTGCAGACCCGCGGCGAGTTCGGCGGGCTAGGTATTGAAGTCACCATGGAAGAAGGCTTCGTGAAAGTCGTCGCCCCGATCGATGATACGCCGGCCGACAAGGCAGGCCTGCGGGCAAATGACCTCATCACCCATCTGGATGGGGACCCCGTGCTTGGCCTGACGCTGTCGGAAGCCGTTGAGAAGATGCGGGGGCCGGTCAATGCGCCGATCACGGTCACCATCGTGCGCGAAGGCCGGACCAAGGCCTTTGACGTAACCGTTGTGCGCGACATCATCCGCATCAAGTCGGTCCGCTTCAAGCGTGACGAAGGTGTTGGCTACATTCGCGTTACCACTTTCAACGAACAGACATCCGACGGCGTGCGCAGCGCCTTGCGCGAAATGTCCGATGTGCCCGGTTACATCATTGACCTGCGTAACAACCCGGGCGGTCTGCTTGATCAGGCAATCGAGGTCTCGGATATCTTCCTCGAAAAGGGGGAAGTGGTCTCGACACGCGGCCGCTATCCCGAGGACACACAGCGTTATAACTCACGCCCCGGCGATCTGGCCAACGGCAAAAAGGTGGTCGTGCTGGTGAACGGCGGCTCGGCTTCCGCTTCCGAGATTGTGGCCGGTGCGCTGCAGGACCACGAACGGGCGCTCGTGCTTGGTACACGGTCCTTCGGCAAGGGCTCTGTCCAGACCATCATCCCGCTGGGGTCAGACGGCGCCATCCGCCTGACAACAGCCCGCTACTACACGCCCGCTGGCCGCTCGATCCAGGCCAAGGGCATTGTGCCGGACATCAAGGTTGAGCAGAACGTGCCGGAGGATGAGGACATCCGTACCACCGGCGAAGCCGGTCTTGCCGGGCATCTGGCAGCCGAGGACGAGGACGAACAGGGCGGCTCATCCGCCTATGTGCCGCGGGACGCCAAGGATGACCTTCAGCTCATCTATGCCCGTGAACTGATCCTCGGCAAGCGGACCTTTGATCCTGCCAATCCAACGCCCACCGCCAATGCCGGCGGCGCTGCAGACGGCGGGAGCGCCATGGCACCGATCCCCAACTAGCCATGCAGTTAGCCGGTTGCCCGCAACAGCGGGCACCCACAAAACTTTCAATTTGTTCATAATCCGGCCACGGCTGACCCGCAAAAGGGTCGCCCGTGGCCGGAACCGTTTCAGCAATGCCACGCTGCGCCCCGCAGGCTGGACGCAGATGGCCTAAACCCTTATGCCAGCTTCAACAAAGCGCTATCTTGACCGCACCTGATCTCCATCTGGGGCAACCTGCTTCTCTCCCATGACCGCCATTCCAACCGACACCGAAACCCAGAATGCGTCCGGCCGGATCAACCCGCTGGCGATTGCGGTATTCGTTGTCGCCCTGATGATCGGTGGTCTCCTGATCTGGCTGTCTTTCGCAGGCGGCAACAGCACCCCGGCCGAGCATGTCCTGACACTTGCAGGTGACGGCGACGAAACCGAAACCCTTATCAGCGGCGACATCGTATCGATCCCCCCCGCACCCCAGGTGCTTGATGCGGATGGATCACAAGGCGCGGACACGACAGACACGGATACAACTACGGATACAAGCAACGCCGGTGATCCCGCCGTGTCCGGACAGGGCGGCCTGCAGCAGATCGGCTCACTACCGGTCCTGCCTCTCGGCGCCCCTTTGGCGGAAGCACCCATAACAGGCCTCTATGAGGAAACCTCAGCAGGTTTGCTGCCGGTCATTTCCGAAAGTGGCCAGCGCGCCGTCGCAAGCTATGCGCGCCCCTTTCCCGCAGCCCCGACCTCAGAGGAAACCCGCCCGCGCATTGCGGTGATGATCACAGGCTTCGGGCTCAACCGGACATTTGCCGAACGGGCGCTGGAGCAGCTGCCGGCAGACATCTCACTTGCCTTCACCCCGTACTCGAGTGACCTGCAGACCCAGATCAACGCCGCCCGCGCCGATGGTCATGAAGTGGCCCTTGAACTGCCCATGGAGCCGTTTGACTATCCCGACAATGATCCGGGTCCCTACACATTGCTGACCAACCTGCCCGAGGAAGCCAACCGCAAGCGCCTGGAATGGCTGCTTGCACGGGCCACCGGGTATTTTGCGACCGTGAACCGTCAGGGCGGGCGCTTCCTGTCAGAAGTCGACTCGCTGGCTCCCGTCATGATGTCACTCAAGGACCGCGGCCTTGGCTTTGTCGATACCGGTGATGGCGCCCGTAATGCGACAGAAGACGCCGTGCCGGCCACGGACTTCAACTGGGCCGTTGCCAGCCAGGTTGTGGATGCCACCAAGTCAAAACGTCAGATCGACAAGGCCTTGGCAGACCTTGAAGAGACAGCGCGCAAAAACGGGATGGCCTTTGGCGTCGGCACCGCCCTGCCCATCACCGTGGAGCGCGTGGCCGAATGGGCTGCAAGCCTTGCAGACAAGGGCATTGACCTCGTGCCGGTATCTGCCGCACTTGCCAACAGCACCGCCACACCATCGGCCGAGTAACCAGGCACCTCCATGAGCAAACTCCCCTACCGCCCTTGCGTGGGCATTATGCTGTTCAACCAGGAGGGCAAGGTATGGATCGGGCGCCGCGCCATGAAACGCGCTGTGCAGCAGGACGAGCCGGGCTCCTGGCAGATGCCCCAGGGCGGCATAGACAAGGGTGAAGACCCCTTGCCCGCAGCCCTGCGGGAACTCGAGGAAGAAACCGGCATCTCCAGTGTGGAGGTGATCGGCCAGACGGATGACTGGCTGACCTATGACCTCCCCGCGCATCTGGTCGGCAAGGCCCTCAAGGGAAAGTACTGCGGCCAGAAGCAGAAATGGTTTGCCATGCGGTATCTCGGCGACGATGCCGACATCGATCTGGCGAAAGCTGACGATGACGAGTTCGACGACTGGCGCTGGGAAGACGCGAACGCGCTACCCGGCTTGATCGTCGACTTCAAGCGTCCGGTCTATGAACAGGTCGTGGCGCAGTTCGCGCATGTGACAGGCAGAAACTAGGCAGCTTTCGCCAGACGTCTGGCGTGATTTGAGAAGCCCCACCACACAACGGATGTCAGCGGTTTCGCAACCCGTGCACCGATCTTGATGCCGCACGCATTCGCGATCATTGCCACCAGCCGGTCTGTATGACGCCGCTGGTACAGGCCGAGCGCTCGGGCCTGGTAGGCCTTGGCGCACCCTTCGCGGTCATAATTGTCCGCCGGTGTATTAGCGCAGTAATACGCATAGGAAAGCTCGTCATCATCCGCCTCGTTGACGCGGCCAAGCGCGATCTTCAGCCTACGGATTTTTGACGGCACATCCTTTTCATAGCGCAGGAAGTGATCATAAAAGAGCTTGTAGTGGTTGAACTCATCCCTCGCGAGGCGCGACGCAATCTCCTTGAGAACCGGCTCATCGCTGGCATCACGGATGGCTGAGTAGAACGACGACGTCCCCGTTTCGACGACGCAGCGAGCAAGCAGTTCGCCGCCGCGGCTGCCGCGCGTCGACTCGTCCACATCCATGGGAATGGAATACCCTTCCTGGAAGTCCTTCAGCGCCGTCTCAAAACTGAAGCTGGGGTCAGCAAGCTCGGCCCAGCGGGCGAGGGCAGCACCGTGCTGTTCTTCTTCAACGCCCCAGCGCTCAATCTCCGCGAGCAATTCAGCATCGTCAGAAAAAACCTGGCTCAGATAGGTGACATAGTCCGGCGCATTGGCCTCTACCAGTGACGCGGCCTTCACGGTGCGCAGCAGATCAGCATCCACTTTCGAGGCGTCGAATGAGGCCCAGTCGATATCATCGAGGGTCCAGTGTTCTGTCATCTAAGGGTCGTCCCACCTGTTGCGCCGGATAAAGCCCCCTCCCCGGCAAAGTCCCCATACAATAAACCCGCCCGGACATTGTTTTGTCCAGCCGGGTTTATCGACAATCTTTTTGGGGGTTCAGCGTGCTGGCGCTCAACCCATAGCCTAGAGCGCGTCGCGCAACTGCTTAAGATGGTTGAGCTTCACTTCCGCGCGCGTCTTGGCAGCGTCGGTTGACGCATCGTCCACATCTTCCTGTGCATTCTGGATTTCCTGGTCCAGAGCAGCGGCATCCAACTCATCGAGCGGGACGGAGTGCTCGGCCAGCAGCGTCAGGCCTTCTGCATTCACTTCCGCAAAGCCGCCACGCACGAACAGACGGGTTTCTTCCCGGCCGTCCTGAACGTCCACAACACCGGGGCGCAGGGTGGTCATGAAGGGCGCATGCCCTGCCATCACACCAAAGTCACCTTCGGCACCTGGCACGGTGACCATGTCCGCATCCGCAGACATGAGCAGCCGCTCCGGGCTTACGAGTTCAAAATGCAGCTTGTCAGCCATATGCTCTTACCAATCCAAAGACGCTTAGGCAGCTTCCGCAGCCAGACGCTCAGCCTTCTCGATGGCAGTCTCAATTGTACCGACCATGTAGAAAGCAGCTTCCGGCAGATGGTCATAGTCGCCATCGCACAGAGCCTTGAAGCCTTTGACCGTGTCCTGAATGTCCACAAGCACGCCCGGCGTGTTGGTGAACTGCTCAGCCACGAAGAACGGCTGAGACAGGAAGCGTTCAATCTTACGGGCACGCGCCACGGTAAGCTTGTCTTCTTCAGAAAGCTCATCCATGCCGAGAATGGCGATGATGTCCTGCAGGGACTTGTACTTCTGCAGGATCTCCTGCACCCGGCGGGCCGTGTCGTAGTGTTCCTGGCCAACAACGCGCGGCTCAAGAATACGGCTTGTTGAGTCAAGCGGATCCACAGCCGGGTAGATGCCCTTTTCAGAGATCGCACGGTTCAGCACGGTCGTTGCGTCAAGGTGAGCAAACGACGTGGCCGGTGCGGGGTCGGTCAGGTCATCGGCAGGCACGTAAATCGCCTGCACGGACGTGATCGAGCCCTTGGTTGTGGTCGTGATGCGTTCCTGCAGAGCGCCCATGTCCGTTGCCAGTGTTGGCTGATAGCCCACAGCAGACGGGATACGGCCCAGGAGAGCCGACACTTCGGAACCGGCCTGTGTAAAGCGGAAGATGTTGTCCACGAAGAACAGCACGTCCTGGCCCTTGTCGCGGAAGTCTTCCGCCACGGACAGACCAGCGAGAGCCACACGGGCACGCGCTCCGGGAGGTTCGTTCATCTGGCCGTAGATCAAGGAGCACTTGGAGCCTTCTCCGCCGCCTTCCTTGTTCACGCCTGATTCGATCATTTCCCAGTACAGGTCATTACCTTCGCGGGTCCGCTCACCAACACCGGCGAACACCGAGTAACCACCGTGCGCCTTGGCGATGTTGTTGATGAGTTCCTGAATAAGAACCGTCTTGCCCACGCCGGCACCACCGAACAGGCCGATTTTGCCGCCCTTGGCGTATGGCGCGAGAAGGTCCACCACCTTGATGCCCGTGACGAGCATTTCAGCTTCCGTTGACTGCTCAACGAACTCCGGCGCTTCAGCATGAATGGGGCGCTTGTCGGAGAACTGGATCGGGCCGGCTTCGTCCACCGGCTCACCGATCACGTTCATGATGCGGCCGAGTGTGCCGTCACCAACCGGCACCTGAATGGCAACGCCTGTGTCGGTTGCTGTCTGGCCGCGAACCAGACCTTCGGTCGAGTCCATGGCGATGGTGCGAACGGTGTTCTCGCCCAGATGCTGCGCCACTTCCAGAACAAGGCGGTTGCCGTTGTTGTCTGTTTCAAGCGCATTCAGGATCGCCGGCAGATGGTCGTCAAAACGGACGTCCACAACGGCGCCGATGACCTGGGTAATTTTGCCCACTGCGTTGGAGCTCATGGTCTGTGTCCTCGGTCTCGTCTCAGTACCTGGCAGCACGTCATGTGCGGCCTCTGTTTAATCTTGTATCTAGACCGCTTCCGCGCCCGAGATAATTTCAATCAGTTCCTTGGTGATCTGTGCCTGACGTGACCGGTTATAGGTCAGTGTCAGTTTGTCGATCATGTCACCGGCGTTGCGCGTTGCATTGTCCATGGCGCTCATGCGGGCACCCTGTTCGGATGCCGCGTTTTCGAGCAGCGCACGGAATACCTGCGTCGTCAGGCTGCGCGGCAGAAGATCGTTCATGATCTCCGTTTCTGCCGGCTCGTATTCGTATGGCACCGGCTCACCGGCATCCGCAGGACGCTCAGGGATAGAGGCCGGAATGATCTGCTGTTCCGTCGGGATCTGCGTCACCACATTCTGGAAGGCGGAATAGAAGACCGTTGCAACGTCAAATTCGCCGGCCTCGAACATGTCCAGCACGCGCTTGCTGACCGTTTCAGCCTGCGCATAGCCGATGCGGCGAACATCCGTGAACTCGAACGTGTCGATGATCAGGTCTGCAAACTGACGCTTGAGAATGTCCCGACCCTTACGGCCGACACACAGGATCTTCACTGTCTTGCCGTCAGCCAGCAGGTCCTGGACCTTGAGCCGGGCAATTCGGGCAATTGAAGAATTGAAACCACCGCATAGACCACGGTCTGCCGTCGCAACCACAAGCAGGTGAACTTGCTCGCTGCCGGTGCCGATCAGCAGCGGCGACGCGCCGGCTGATGACAGCATCGAACCACCGAGGTTCGCCATCACGCTGTCCATACGCTCAGCATACGGACGAGCAGCCTCAGCGGCTTCCTGCGCGCGGCGCAGCTTTGACGCTGCCACCATCTGCATGGCCTTGGTGATCTTCTGCGTCGCCTTGACGCTTGCGATCCGGTTACGGAGTTCCTTGAGGCTCGCCATTGCTTGCTCTCATATCCTTCTGGCGGCTTGCGCCGTTAGTTAGAGCCCTTAAGCGAACGACTTTGCGAAAGCTTCAACGCCTTCACGAAGCTTGGCATTGGTGTCGTCAGACAGGGCACCCGTGTCACGGATGCTTGTCAGCACGTCACCATGCTTCTCGTGGAAGGTCCGCAGCAGCTCTTCTTCAAAGCGGGCAATGTCTTCAACCGGCAGATTGTCCAGGAAGCCCTGGGTACCGGCAAAGATCACCACAACCTGCTCTTCCATGGACAAGGGCGAGAACTGCGGCTGCTTCAGCAGCTCGGTCAGGCGCTCACCACGGTTGAGAAGACGCTGGGTCGTCGCATCAAGGTCAGAACCGAACTGCGCGAAAGCCGCCATTTCACGGTACTGCGCAAGCTCACCCTTGATGGCGCCGGCCACTTTCTTCATGGCCTTCGTCTGGGCAGAACCACCCACACGCGACACCGACAGACCCACGTTCACAGCAGGACGGATGCCCTGGAAGAACAGATCCGTTTCAAGGAAGATCTGGCCGTCGGTGATCGAGATCACGTTGGTGGGGATGTAGGCCGACACGTCGTTGGCCTGTGTTTCAATCACCGGCAGGGCCGTCATGGAACCAAGACCATTGTCTTCGTTCAGCTTGGCGGAACGCTCAAGCAGACGGGAGTGAAGGTAGAACACGTCACCCGGATAGGCTTCACGTCCAGGAGGACGGCGAAGCAGCAGGGACATCTGGCGATAGGCCACAGCCTGCTTGGAAAGGTCATCATACACGATCACGGCGTGCATGCCGTTGTCGCGGAAGTATTCCGCGATGGCGCACCCACCAAACGGTGCAAGGAACTGGAGCGGGGCAGGCTCGGAGGCCGTCGCGGCCACAACCACGGAATATTCCATGGCGCCGTTTTCTTCGAGCGTCTTCACGATCTGCGCAACTGTGGAACGCTTCTGGCCGATGGCGACATAGACGCAGTAGAGCTTCTTCTTCTCGTCGTCGCTTTCGTTGACAGTCTTCTGGTTGATGAAGGTGTCGATCGCGACTGCGGTCTTGCCGGTCTGACGGTCACCAATGATCAACTCACGCTGGCCACGGCCAACCGGGATAAGTGCGTCAATCGCCTTGATGCCTGTCTGCATCGGCTCGTGCACCGACTTACGCGGGATGATGCCCGGCGCCTTCACGTCAACGACGCGGCGCTCAGTGGCTTCAATCGGGCCCTTGCCGTCGATCGGGTTGCCAAGCGGGTCAACAACGCGGCCAAGCAGACCCTTGCCCACGGGCACGTCCACAATGGCGCCGGTACGCTTGACGGTGTCGCCTTCCTTGATCTGCTGGTCAGAGCCAAAGATCACGATACCAACGTTGTCGTCTTCCAGGTTGAGCGCCATGCCGCGCACACCATTGGGGAATTCGACCATTTCACCAGCCTGAACCTGGTCAAGACCGTAGACGCGGGCAATACCGTCACCAACGGAAAGAACCTGGCCGATCTCGGTGACTTCAGCATCTGAGCCAAAGTTCTGGATCTGCGTTTTCAGGATCGAGGAAATCTCGGCGGCTTGAATGTCCATCAACCGGCCTCTTTCATAGCAAGCTTCATGCGATTGAGTTTTGTGCGCAGGGACGTGTCGACCATCCGGCTGCCGAGCTTGACCACCAGGCCGCCCAGAAGTCCGTTATCAACCTTGGTGCTGAGCGTCACGTCGCTGCCGGTAGCGGCTTTGAGCGTCTCGGTCAGTTTTTGCACCTGCGCATCGGTGAGAGGATGGGCAGAAGTGACTTCTGCCGAAACTTCGCCGCGATGCTGCGCGACGAGAGCCTTGTAGGTCTTGATCATGCCGTCCAGCGCAAACAGGCGCCGGTTGGTTGCCACAAGGCCGATAAATTTCTTGGTGAGGTCTGACGCCCCGGCCCGGTCCAGGAGGGCGGCCATGGCTTTTGTCTGGTCTTCACGGCCAAAAAGCGGGCTTTTTACGAGATCGCGAAGGTCCGCGCTCTCACTCATCATCTGCTCAAGGCCTGCAAGATCACCGGCAACCGCATCAATGGCGCCAGCGTCCTTTGCGAGGTCAAAAAGTGCGCTCGCATATCGTCCGGCGACACCGGTAAAATTCGCGTCTTCGCCTGCCACGTAACTGCCCGCTAGAAATCAGTTGCTGGATATTTCTCAACCCTGGCGCAAGGCACCTGCCACAACTGGCCAAAGCATTGAAATACTTAAGAAAATTCGGCATGCCCCTAGCGCTGAAAGATGTCGCTCCCGGCCAAGCCGCGCGTTAGGTAACACACCGTTTTCTGCTGTGCAACATAAGTGGCGCGGCAGGCTGACGCACTTGCCTCGCAGGTAAGCGGATTCCCGTCAGGGAGCTACCTACAAGCAGCCTCACGCCCGAGTTGCACTTCTTTAATAAAATTTGTCGACAATGACTATCAAGGTCAGAAAGACCGCTATGTCAGCAAACTATGCTGATGATCACGAGGCCTGAGGTGGCATGAACACGGTTCGACAGTGGTCAAAGGCAAGTGCAGCGGGATTGCTCATTGCAACGGCGTTGTGCGGCGCGGTCCTGACCTATGCGTCCTACCAGTTCGCCGTGGAGTCCGAAAAGCAGGCCGCCGAAGAGCGCTTTGCTTTTGCCCGCGCTGAAACCATAGCGGCTATTGAAGCCCGCATGCACAACTATGAGTCGGTGCTGCGCAGCACCAAATCGGTCTTCAGTGTCAATGACGGCATTACCCGCCAGCAATGGCATGACTATACGGATGGTCTGCAGCTCGACCAGTACTTCCCGGGCATTCAGGCCCTCGGATATGCCGAATGGGTAGCGCCACAGGAAGTCGCCAAATACGAAATCGCTATCCGTGCTGACGGATACCCTGAATTTCATATCCGCCCCAGGGGTCAGCGGGACGCCTACACATCCGTCACCTTCATCGAGCCAATGGACGTTCGAAACCGTCAGGCCTTCGGATACGACATGTGGTCTCAGGAAACGAGACGCCAGGCCATGTCCCGCGCGCGCGATACAGGGACCATAACGATTTCGGCCCCGGTAAAGCTGCAGCAGGAAATTGATTCCAACGTGCAGGCCGGGATCCTCATGTACCTGCCGCGCTATGTCGGCCTGGCCGGCACAAGTGTTGAAGCCCGCCGTGAAGCCAACACTGGATATGTCTATGGCACCTTTAGAATGGGTGATCTGATGACGGGCATTCTGGGCGGGGACACGCGGGACATCGAAATAGAAGTCTTCGACACAGATCCACAGGGTATGCCGGGCCTTCTGTTCGCCAGCGCGAAAGACGCCGGTTCAGTTGACCACCCCACTGAGTTGACCGCGACGGACACCCTCGAGATGTACGGCCGCACCTGGCAGATCATCTCGCACAGCAAACCACACCTCCTGGCCAGCAACAGCATCGTCAAACTGCCTACCGTCGTCGTACTGCTGAGCGTCGCGCTCTCTTTGTTTGTCCTGATACTGATGTTTGTCGCACTGGGCACACGGCAGCGCGCTGCTGCCATGGCACAGCGGATCACGAGCGATCTCGACGAGCGCACCAGAGAGCTGTCCAGCGCCCTGCGCCGCCAGGTCGCAATTGAAGATGAACTACGGACCCTGGTTACCACAGACCCGCTGACCGGCCTCGCGAACCGGGCTGCATTCAACGTCTGGCTGCAGGAAATCAGCAATCCCGATTCCCAGGCGGCAGTCTTTCCGCTGGACGACACGCTGCAGGGACATGGCGTACTGATGATGGACCTGGACCGGTTCAAGATCATCAATGACACGCTGGGCCACGTGACCGGAGATGAACTTCTGTGTGCGGTAGGTGCCCGTCTCAGCAAGGATCTTCCGGCAGAGTGCCGTCTTGCCCGTCTGGGTGGTGACGAGTTTGCTGTCATACTGCCCGATGACGAAAAACAAACGCGGTCTCTTGCAATCGCTCAGTTGATCCAGTCCAAGTTTGAGCAACCCTTTGCCTGTGACAACCGGTTGATCAAAACGGCCTGCAGCATCGGCATTGCCTATATCAGCAATGAAGGCGCGGTAGAGGAACGGGTGATGTCACAGGCTGACATCGCCTTGTATCGGGCCAAAGATACCGGACGTGGTCTCATTCGCGTTTTTGATGAAGCGCTTGAAGCTGAAACGGTGCACCGGGCCTCGGTAGAGGATGCACTGGAAGGTGCCCTGTCCCGAGGTGAGTTTCATCTGGAGTTCCAGCCCAAGCTGCACAGCAACGGGGGCAAACTGGCAGGTGCCGAAGCCCTTTTGCGCTGGATACACCCAACTCTCGGGTTCATTCCGCCAGACCTGTTCATTCAGGCGGCAGAAGAAACCGGGCACCTTGCGGCTATATCTGCATGGGTCCTGGAAACAACCTGTGCACAGATAAAGGCATGGGAAGATTCAGGCATCACCAACACCCCTGTCGCCGTCAACTTCTCGTCCCAGCAGCTGCAGTCCCGGTCTCTGGTTGACACCGTCACCCACATGCTCGACCTGTACGGCATAGCACCTGAAAAGCTCGAGATTGAAATCACCGAAAGCATGCTGATTGATGACTTCGAGCAGACAGCCCACCAGTTGAAGCGCCTACGTGATCTTGGCATTTCCATCGCGCTGGATGACTTCGGCACCGGCTATTCCTCACTGTCGTATCTGCACCGGCTGGAAGTCGACGTGCTCAAGATCGACCGGTCCTTCGTTGGCAGCCTCGACAAGTCCCAGTCCCGCAACATCGTTGAGTCAATTCTGACCCTGGCCAAAACCCTGAACCTGAGAACAGTCGGCGAAGGCGTCGAGACCGTGGAACAGGCCCAGTTTCTGAAGGCCAATGGGTGCGACGAGATGCAGGGCTGGCTGTTCAGCAAATCCCTCCGGGCGGACGACTTTGAACAGTGGGTGGCATCCAAAGCGAGCATGCCTGTTGCCGCCCGGATCGCCGTCGCCTGACCGCCGGACGTACCTAAAGAAAACTCTGCGGGTCCACATCAACCGCAAGACGCACAGCGTTCGGCAGTTTCACCTGCGCCAGCCATGCCCGGACATATTTCTGCACCTGAAAATCCCGGCCCGCCTTGATGAGAAACCGCACACGATGTCGGCCGCGCAGCAGGGCGATGGGCGCCGGCGCCGGGCCGAGCACGCGAACCCCGTCAGCCGCCGGAACCGCCCGCGCCAGTTGGCGCGCGACATCCATTGCCTGAGACAGGTCGGGCGCTGAGAGAATGAGCGAGACAAGGCGGCCATAGGGTGGCATCCCGGCATCCTGGCGTTCCTGTGCCTCCTGCTGCAGGAACCGGTCGCGGTCCCCCGCCACCAGCGCCTGCATGACCTTGTGATGCGGCATGTATGTCTGCAGCAACACGCGGCCTGGCTTCTCGCCACGGCCTGCACGCCCGGCCACCTGATGAAGCAACTGGTATGTCCGTTCAGCAGCGCGCAGGTCACCACCGGTCAATCCAAGGTCAGCATCAACCACACCAACAAGAGTGAGGTTGGGAAAGTTGTGCCCCTTGGCGACAACCTGCGTGCCGACGATGAGATCGACTTCGCGCCGAGTGATCTGGCCAACCGCATCCTGCGTCGCGGCCGGCCCGTGGAGATGGTCACTCGACAGAACACTCAGGCGCACATCAGGGAACCGCTCAGCGGTCTCTTCCGCAATACGTTCCACGCCGGGCCCACACGCCGCCAGCGAGTTTTCGGTCTGACACTCCGGGCACGCATAGGGCGTCGGTGCGCGCGTTCCACAATGGTGACATTGCAGCTCCTTGCGAAATCGATGTTCCACGAGCCAGGCATCGCAGTTGGGGCATTCAAACCGGTGCCCGCAGGTCCTGCACAGGGTGAGCGGCGCATAGCCCCGGCGGTTGAGAAACAGCATCGCCTGATCGCCAGCCGCAAGCGTGTCCGTGATCGCGGCAACCAGCGACGGAGACAGCCAGCGCCCGCGCTCCGGCGCATCCGCGCGCAAATCAATGGCTGTCACGTCAGGCAGCCGGGCGGCCCCGTGCCGTTCCGGCAGCACCAGCCGCTGATAGCGCCCACGCTGCACATTGACGACCGTCTCCAGGGACGGCGTTGCAGAGGCAAGCACAATGGGAATGTCGCCAAGCGAGGCCCGTGCCACAGCCATGTCGCGCGCATTGTAGATCACGCCTTCTTCCTGCTTGAAGGCGGATTCATGCTCCTCGTCGACAACAACCAGTCCAAGGTCTGTATACGGAAGAAACAACGCCGACCGCGCGCCAACAATGACACGCGCCCGGCCCTCCGCGACCCCGCGCCAGATGCGGCGACGCTCCTTCTGGCTCAAGTCTGAGTGCCAGGGCGCTGGCGGCGCGCCGAACCGCTCCTCAAAGCGCATCAGCAACTGGGGCGTCAGAGCGATTTCCGGCAGCATGACCAGAACCTGCTTGCCCTGTCTCAGAGCCTCCGCCACCGCCTCGAAATAGACTTCGGTCTTCCCGGCCCCGGTTACCCCATCAAGAAGCGTCGCGGAAAAGCCCTGCCCCACCCGATCAGCGAGCCCCTGGGCAGCCGCCGTCTGGGCATCGCTCAACGTCGGGCCTGTGATGCCTCCATCCGGCTCGGCAAACACCCGCTCGCCCGGCATCTCCACCACCTCAAGGGCGCCAGCCTTCGCCAGACCGGCAATGACGCTTGTGCCCACTCCCGCCATTTCGGCAATGTCACGCGCCGGACGCGCAAGCTCCGGGCCTGTTTCGTGCATGATCTCAAGCACCCGCTGGCGTTGCGGTGTGAGCCGCGCGGGTTGGTCACCGCTCAGCCGGTAACCGGTGACCGTCGGCGCGGGCTCCAGAGCCTGCGGCACACGCATAGCGAGTCTCAGGACGGCACCCGGTGGCGAAAGCGTGTAGGCCGCAACCCAGTCGACAAAGGCGCGCACCACATCAGGCAGCGGCGGCGCGTCAAATCGACTCACGATTGCCTTGAGTTTTTTCGGGTCTACCGCCTTGGCATCGGCACCTTCCGGCAACGCATCCCAGACCACACCCGTCACCTCCCGCGGCCCCAAAGGCACGCGCACAAAGTCACCCGGACGCACATCAAGATCTTCCGGCACCGCGTAGTCATACGCGCCCGGCAGCGCCAGCGGCAGCAGCACGCGAGCCGTGACGATGTCAATATCCATATCTAACGCGGGTTGGTCAGCCATTTGGTCCCAATACCGGGTTGGCGGGGTCGAATCCCATACCGTACAGTCTAACGAACACAAAGATTCGTTTTGCCATCCGCCGGGATTTGTATGTTTTTCGGCAGATGCAGGGGAAACATCAGCATGACGTCACCCACAGAAACCTCCGGCGGACCAGCCGATGGCAAGTCTGGGCAATCCAGCAGCACCCTGGGCGGTGCCGGAGCCTTGCGTTCCGCGCTCACCCGCCCGGCTCCGGATGCCACCCTCGACGCGCAGACCGTCAAAGCCTTCCTGCTGGCAAATCCCGACACCCTGCACGATGAACCAGATCTGCTGGCCAAACTGACCCCGGACGCCCACCGCGAAGGCGACGGCGTCGTCGACTTTCAGGTCTTCACCATCGACCGCCTGCGTCAGGAAATAGAAGATCTGCGCGAACTGCAGCAGGCCATGGTGAATGCCGCCGAAGAAAACGCCATTTCGCGGGACCGTATCTTCGCTGCTGTCCTAAAGGTTCTCGACGCCCGCAACTTTGAACATCTGATCCACTACATCACCACCGAGCTTGCCGACGACATCGAGGTCGATCTGGTGGCAATGGGTGTGGAAGCGTCTGACTCAACCCGAAACATGGCGGGCATGCGCTCACCCACCGACACACCGGGCGGCCCTTCCGTGATGGTGCTTCAGTCCGGCATGGTCGATGCACTTCTGGGCACACGTCCCGACGGCTCACCCCGCCAGCATGCCTTGCGGGACGATGTGGAAGGGGCTCAGGAACTGTTCGGCCCCCATGCGGTACAGGTGCAGTCCGAAGCGCTGATCCGCATGACCTTCTCCCGCGCAGCGCCTCCCGGCATTCTGGCTCTGGGGTCAACGCGGGCAAACCAGTTTTATCCCGAGCAGGCGGTCGACCACCTCAAATTCCTGGCGCAGGTCATCGAGCGCAATGTGCGCCTGTGGCTCGACCTGCCGCCGGCTTAAGACAAACAGTCAAGCAGGAGCGCCACGCGTGTGACTATGTCCCATCCTGTCCGAGAGGCTCTGCCGCGCAAGACGCGCGACGCTCTGGACGGATGGCTATCGTCCCTGGCACTTGAACGGCGACTAAGCGCCCATACGGTCACCAACTATCAGCGCGATGTGCTCGGCTTTCTTGGTTTCACCGCGCACCACATTGGTGTCCCCGTATCTTTCAGGGCCCTGAGCGACCTGCGCGCCGCCGACTTTCGTGCCTGGCTTGCCCACCGGCGAACCGAAGATGACGTCGGCCCACGCACCCTGGCGCGGGGCCTGTCAGCCGTGCGCACATTCTTCCGCTACCTCGCCCGCGAAGGGCTGGCGGAGAACACGCAGATCACCCTGGTACGCACGCCCAAACAGCCCACGTCAGTTCCCAAGGCCCTGAGCGTGGATGCGGCGGACAGTCTGATGGAGCTTCTGGACCCGGCAGAAAGCTGGACGCAGGCCCGTGATCTGGCAGTGGTAACGCTGCTCTACGGTGCAGGACTGCGCATCGGTGAAGCACTGTCCCTGGACGGTCGCGACTGGCCAGGACGTGGGAGTCCCCTGCGCGTGACCGGCAAGGGAAACAAGGCACGGGTACTGCCGGTGATTGACGCCATCCACGATGCCGTGGACCTGTACCGCGATGCCTGCCCACATATGCTTGAGACCACATCACCGCTCTTCGTCGGCGCGCGCGGAGGACGCCTCAACCCGCGCAGCATTCAGGCAACGATCGTCAGACTAAGGTCGGCTCTGGGACTGCCGGACAGCGCAACGCCGCACGCACTGCGTCATTCATTTGCTACGCATCTGCTGGGCGCAGGAGGTGACTTGCGGACCATCCAGGAACTGCTTGGCCATGCCAGCCTGTCGACGACGCAGACCTATGCCTCGGTCGACACCGCCCGCATGATGGAAATATATGATGCCGCCCATCCGCGCGCTGCCGATAAGGGCTAGACCGAACGCGCTACTACATATGCAGCGCGCGGCCTTCGACAGCCAGAGCGGCTTCCTTGACGGCTTCAGTCAGTGTCGGATGCGCGTGGCAGGTGCGCGCCACATCCTCGGACGATGCACCAAATTCCATCGCAACAGCTGCCTCGGCAATCATGGTACCGGCATCCATGCCGAGAATATGCACACCCAGCACGCGGTCCGTCTTCGCATCCGCAAGGATTTTCACAAACCCGTCCGCCTGCTTGTTGACCTTGGCGCGGCCATTGGCGCTGAACGGGAACTTGCCGACCTTGTAGTCGACGCCCGCTTCTTTCAGTTCTTCCTCGGTCTTGCCAACAGTTGCCACTTCCGGCGCCGTGTAGATCACACCAGGGATCACGTCATAGTTCACGTGGCCTGACTGGCCCGCCAGAATTTCCGCGACGGCCACGCCTTCGTCTTCCGCCTTGTGCGCCAGCATCGGGCCTGCAATGGCGTCACCAATGGCGTAGATGCCGTCCACATTGGTCTTGAAATGGGCGTCCGTCGCCACCCGGCCACGATCATCCATCTCGACACCGGCTTCCGCGAGGCCCAGCCCGTCCGTATAGGGACGCCGACCGATCGCCACGAGCGCGTAATCCGCTTCAATGACCTCCGTATCACCGCCCTTGGCCGGTTCAACGGACACCTTGAGACCGCTCTTGACCTTCTCAATGCCCGTCACCTTTGTGCCGAGCTTGAAGGTGAACCCCTGCTTCTTGAGGATGCGCTGGAACTGCTTTGCGATTTCATTGTCCGTGCCGGGAATGATCCGGTCGAGGAACTCCACCACAGTCACCTTGGCCCCAAGACGCGACCAGACCGAGCCAAGCTCAAGCCCGATAACACCCCCGCCGACAACGAGCAGATGCTTGGGAACTTCCGGCAGCGTCAGTGCGCCTGTGGAAGAGATAATGCGCTCCTCATCAATCTCGACGCCCGGCAGCGGCATGACGTCCGAACCAGTGGCAATGACGATGTTCTTGGCATCCAGAACCCGCGTGCCGCCCTCATTGAGCGCCACTTCCACCTTGCCGGCGGACAGGACCTTGCCTGTGCCATAGACCGGCTCGACCTTGTTTTTCTTGAACAGGAACCCAATGCCCTTGGTGTTGCCATCCACACCTTCATCCTTGAAGGCCATCATCTTGGGAAGATCAAGCGACACGCCCTTGATGTTGATGCCCAGATCCGCCATGTGGCCAGTGCTCTCGGCATAAAGCTCCGACGCGTGCAGCAACGCCTTGGACGGTATGCATCCAATGTTGAGACAGGTCCCGCCCAGCGTCGGCCGTTTCTCGACACAGGCAACCTTCAGGCCCAGCTGAGCCGCACGAATGGCGCACACATAGCCGCCGGGGCCGGCACCGATCACCACAAGATCAAACTGGTCAGACACGGTCATAGTCTCCTTGGTCAACCTGGCTTAACAGGCAAAATCAATTGGCAGGCGGTAGCGGCACCGCAGCGCCGGAAAGACCGGCATCACCCGGTCGGGCACTGCTGGACGGCATGTAGAAAACCTGTTCCTCAGCCCAGTACAAACGATCATCCACCCGCACACGGACAAAAGGACCACCCGGGGCAGCAGGTGCTCGCCCGACAGGCCCATAGAGGTCCATGTGCTTTTCGACGCGGACACAGCCCGGAACGGCCGTTCCGTCAGCAACCAGCTGAAAGTCGGAAAGCTCCGGACACACAAGCGCCGTCTCAGCAGACACCATCAGCGCGTGTGACGGTGCGGCAAGAAGGACGCTGAAAGCGGCAATGGTCAGGTAACGGATCACAGATCAAGCAACAGACGCTGCGGATCTTCGAGGCTTTCCTTCACGCGCACCAGGAACGTCACCGCTTCGCGGCCATCCACAATGCGGTGATCATAGGAGAGCGCCAGATACATCATCGGACGGATTTCAATCTGCCCGTTCACGACCATGGGGCGTTCCTGGATCTTGTGCATACCCAGAATGCCGGACTGCGGTGCATTGAGGATCGGCGTCGACATCAGTGAGCCATACACACCGCCGTTGGAGATGGTGAAAGTACCCCCCTGCATCTCGTCCATGGTGAGCTTGCCGTCACGGGCGCGACGACCGAAGTCATTTATCGTGCCTTCAATATCCGCAACCGACATTTCATCTGCATTGCGCACCACTGGAACAACAAGACCGTTCGGTGTGCCGACGGCGACGCCCATGTGAACGAAATTCTTGAAGACCAGTTCTTCGCCATCAATCTCGGCGTTGACCTGCGGCAGTTCCTTCAAGGCATGGGTACAAGCCTTGACGAAGAACCCCATGAAGCCGAGCCGAACGCCGTGCTTCTTTTCAAACAGCTCCTTGTACTGTTTGCGCAGGTCCATCACCGGGCCCATGTCCACCTCGTTGAAGGTGGTGAGCATGGCAGCTGTGTTCTGTGCTTCCTTGAGACGGCGTGCGATTGTCTTGCGCAGGCGCGTCATCTTCACCCGCTCTTCGCGCGGCGCGTCTTCTGCTGAAGACGGTGCGCGCGGCGTTGAGGACGGCGCCGGTGCAGCCGGGGCTTCCGTCTTGGCCTCAAGTGCCGCCTGAACGTCCGCCTTCACAAGGCGGCCGCCCTTGCCGGTGCCTTCAATAGTGGAGGGGTCGACATTGTTTTCTTCCACCATCTTGCGGACAGCGGGAGAGAGCGGCGGCTCGTCCGACGGTGCAGCTTCCTTTTTGGCGGGAGCCGCCTCAGCTTTCGCCGGCGCAGGCTCGGCCTTCTTCTCTTCCTTCTTGGCGGGTGCTTTCTCGGTGACCTTGACGTCACCTGCCCCTTCGCCAATTGCACCCAGAAGCGCATCCACCTCAACCGTGTCGCCTTCTTCAGCCGTGATTTCCGCCAACACACCCGCGGCAGGTGCCGGCACTTCCAGCGTCACCTTGTCGGTTTCCAGCTCAAGCAGAGGTTCATCTGCCGACACCGCATCACCGGGTTTCTTGAACCACTGCGCCACCGTTGCTTCGGTAACGGATTCGCCAAGCGTGGGAACTCTAATTTCCGTGCTCATTGTCTGGCCTCTTTGGTGCGGCAGATCACCTGCCGTCTTGTCATGAATTAGATGGTGAGCGCTTCATCCAGGAACATGTTGAGTTCCTGTCTGTGCTTGCTCATCAAACCGGTAGCTGTGGATGCCGTCGACGCGCGGCCCGCATAGCGCGCGCGGCGGTGCTTGGCATCAATGTGCTTGAGAACCCATTCGATGTTGGGCTCCATGAAGGTCCATGCGCCCATGTTCTTTGGCTCTTCCTGGCACCAGACCATGTCCGCATTCGCGAAGCGCTCAAGCTCCTTGATCATGGACTTGGCCGGGAACGGATAAAGCTGCTCAACGCGCATCAGATAGACATCATCAATGCCACGCTTCTCACGCTCCTCTAGCAGATCGTAGTAGACCTTGCCGGAACACATGACGACACGGCGGATCTTGTTGGGTTCAACAAGCTTGACGGTTGAGCCGGGCATATACTCCGCGTCATCCCAAAGCACCCGATGGAAAGAGGAGCCTTCGCCCATTTCCTTGAGTGTCGAGACAGCCTTCTTGTGCCGCAGCAGCGACTTGGGCGTCATGATGATCAGCGGCTTGCGGAACTTGCGGTGCAGCTGACGGCGCAGGATGTGGAAGTAGTTGGCTGGTGTCGTACAATTTGCAATCTGCAGATTATCTTCGGCACACAGCTGCAGGTAACGCTCAAGGCGGGCGGAGGAATGCTCAGGGCCCTGACCTTCATAGCCATGTGGCAGAAGCATCACGAGACCGGACATGCGCAGCCATTTGCGCTCACCGGAAGAAATGAACTGGTCAATGATGACCTGCGCCCCGTTGGCGAAGTCACCGAACTGCGCCTCCCAAAGCACGAGCGCATTGGGTTCCGCCAGCGAGTAGCCATACTCATATCCAAGCACAGCGGCTTCGGAGAGCATGGAGTCGACCACGTCGTACTCGACCTGACCTTCTTTCAGATTATTGAGCGGCATGTACCGCTCTTCGGTTTCCTGATCGATGATGGCGGAATGACGCTGCGAGAAAGTCCCGCGCGTTGAGTCCTGCCCCACAAGACGAACCGGAAACCCTTCATCAATCAGCGAGCCGAATGCCAGCGACTCGGCGGTAGCCCAGTCGATGCCCTCAGCAGCCTTCACCGCATCCATGCGTGCCTTGAAGACGCGGGTCAGCGTACGGTGCGCTTTCACGTCGTCGGGAATTGTTGCGAGCTTCGCGCCGATGTCCTGCAGCTTGGCAACCGGAACAGCTGTTTCGCCCCGGCGCGCCTCGCCTTCGGCAACGGACAGGCCGCTCCACCGGCCATCAAGCCAGTCCGCCTTGTTGGTGCGGAAATTGTCGGCTGTATCGAATGCTTCCGACAGCATGTCGTTGAAGCTGTCCATCATGCCTTTGACTTCGTCTTCGGTCACAAGGCCTTCCGCAATCAACCGCTTTGAATAGATTTCAAGCGTGGTCGGCTGCTTCTTGATGGTCTTGTACATCAAGGGCTGGGTGAACATGGGCTCGTCGCCCTCGTTGTGCCCGAACCGGCGGTAGCAGAACATGTCGATGACGACGTCCGCGCCGAATGTCTGACGGTATTCAGTTGCAATCTTGGCAACGTGAACCACCGCTTCTGGGTCATCGCCGTTCACATGGAAGATCGGCGCCTGAACCATCTTTGCAACATCAGACGGATAGGGCGACGAGCGCGAGAAACGCGGGCTCGTCGTGAAGCCGATCTGGTTGTTGACGATGAAGTGGATGGTGCCGCCATTGCGGCCACCCTTGAGCTGCGACAGGCCGAAACACTCAGCCACAATGCCCTGCCCCGCAAAGGCTGCGTCACCGTGCAACAGAATGGGCATGACCTTGGTGCGGTCGCGGCCGTGCTGCATGTCCTGCTTGGCGCGCGCCTTGCCGAGAACCACCGGGTTCACAGCTTCAAGGTGAGACGGGTTGGCGGTCAGCGACAGGTGAACCTTGTTGCCGTCGAACTCACGGTCTGACGACGTACCCAGATGATACTTCACGTCGCCCGAACCGGCGATGTCTTCCGGGTTGACCGACCCGCCTTTGAACTCATGGAAGATCGCCTGATAGGGCTTGCCCATCACGGTCGACAGCACGTTAAGGCGACCACGGTGCGGCATGCCGAGGACGATTTCCTCAAGGCCCATGTTACCGCCGCGCTTGATGATCTGCTCCATGGCAGGGATCAGGCTTTCGCCCCCATCAAGGCCGAAGCGCTTGGTGCCTGTGTATTTGACGTGCAGGAACTTCTCGAAGCCTTCCGACTCGATGAGCTTTTGAAGGATCGCCTTCTTGCCCATGTCGGTGAAGGCCACTTCCTTGCCGCGGCCTTCAATGCGTTCCTGGATCCAGCCCTTCTGCTCCGGGTCGGCAATGTGCATGAACTCGACACCGATCGTGTCGCAGTAGGTGCGCCACAGGATTTCCATCATTTCGTTGATGGTGGCGGTTTCCAGGCCCAGCACGTTGTCGATGAAGATCGGCCGGTCCATGTCACCGTCGTCAAAGCCATACGACCGCGGGTCAAGCTCCGGGTGATTCTTGGGCGGCTCGATATTCAGTGGATCGAGCTTGGCAATGAGATGACCACGAATACGGTAGGCACGGATCATCATGATCGCGCGGATGGAATCGAGCGTGGCCGACCGAACCTGTTCGTCAGAGAGGCTGACACCGGCGCTGGAGGCCTTGCCTTCAATCTTGCCCTTCAAATGGGCTTCGGTTTCGCCCCAGTTGGCATCCAGGGCGGAGACGAGGTCACCATTGGCCAGCGGCGGCCAGTCGGGCCGTGCCCATGAGGGCCCGGTCGCTTCGGTTTGAACCGCACCCGGATCATCCTTCAGGCCGTCAAAATAGGCCCGCAGCCGCGCGTCCACAGAACCCGGGTCCTGCGTGTAGCGATGGTGCATCTGTTCAAGATATTGGGCGTTGCCGCCATAAAGGAATGACGTTTCGTCAAAGGCTTCATTTGCAGGCGTCCGCTGACGTCCCGAGCCATCTGCCATTTTGTGTCGCTCCCGCGCGGTCGCAAGGTGCTGTGGGGCGTTCGGCCCGCGCGCTTTTGAATACCAAAAGCCCCTAACTCTGCGCAGCTTCGCATGGGTTTGGTTAACGCGCTATTCAAAATGCCCCAAATTCCGGTGACATTTCGAGAATACTGGCCCCGCAAAACCGCATATGGGTGATCGCAGGGCCAGCATTAATCTTGTCTTAACGAAACCCTCTAGCCCTTGAGGACATCAACCAGCGTCGAGCCGAGGGCAGCGGGAGACGGCGACACCGTGATGCCAGCCGATTTCATTGCCTCGATCTTGCTGGCAGCGTCACCCTTGCCACCGGAAATAATGGCGCCTGCGTGGCCCATGCGGCGGCCCGGAGGCGCCGTCACACCGGCAATAAAGCCCACAACCGGCTTCTTTGTTTTGGACTGCTTGAGGAACTCGGCAGCATCTTCTTCAGCCGACCCACCGATTTCACCGATCATAATGATCGACTCGGTCTTGTCGTCACCCAAGAACATGTCCAGGCAATCAATGAAGTTGGTACCGTTGACCGGGTCACCGCCAATGCCGATGCAGGTGGTCTGGCCAAGGCCGGCGGCCGTCGTCTGGCCCACAGCTTCATAGGTCAGCGTGCCGGAGCGCGACACGATGCCGACCGTGCCGGGCTTGTGAATGTGGCCCGGCATGATGCCGATCTTGCACTCACCCGGCGTGATGACGCCCGGGCAGTTGGGGCCGACCAGCCGTGTCTTGGAGCCGCACAGCGCCTTCTTGACCTTCACCATGTCGAGCACGGGAATACCCTCGGTGATGCAGACCGCCAGCGGAATTTCCGCATCGATCGCTTCCAGGATCGCGTCAGCCGCGAAGGGCGGCGGCACATAGATCATTGTTGCGTCAGCGCCAGTCTTTTCCACCGCTTCGCCAACCGTGTCGAACACCGGCAGGTCGAGATGCTTGGTGCCGCCCTTGCCCGGCGTTACACCGCCCACAAGCTTGGTGCCATACTCAATCGCGGTTTCCGAATGGAACGTACCCTGAGCACCTGTGAAACCCTGGGTGATAACTTTTGTATTCGAATCAATGAGAACAGCCATAACGACCTTTCGCGGGTGCGCTAAAAATTCAACCTGCTGACGACACGTCAGCCTCGCTATTGTTTACCTTGTGAACGACGAGCGTGCCGGCCAACTTGTCGTGCCAACCTTGTTTCTTTGGGTCGAAGGCAACCCAGATAAAGCCGAGGCCAAGCGGTAGCATCGATAGGAAATAGGCAAAGTATCGCCCAATCGCTTGCCCCGTCGAAATTGATGCGCCTGTGTCAGCGCTCACAATTTTCAGGGAAACGATCATCTTCCCAGGCGTAGCGGCAAATCTCAGCCAAAACAGAACCGAGTAGAAGACGGGTGCCACCCAGGAAATCAGAAAGTCAGTTGGTCCCTGCACGATCTCTTCGGACTCGAAATACTCGGCACCGTAAAACACCAGAAGTAATGGAATTGCGACCGAACTCCATATGACCATATCGAGGAGCAACGCACCAAATCGAATCCAGAACCCGGCATAGGTAACAACCGGTTCGGCACCGGCCTGCTCCGCTTGGTTCGTGCTCATGCTACTTGGCTTCCTTCACAGCCTTAACGATCTTCTCGGCAGCATCCGCTAGATCGTCGGCAGGAATAATGGCAAGGCCGCTATCGGCCATGATCTGTTTGCCAAGCTCAACATTGGTTCCTTCAAGGCGCACAACGAGCGGCACCGCAAGCGATGTCTCCTTGGCAGCCGCAATCACGCCTTCCGCGATGATGTCGCAGCGCATGATGCCCCCGAAGATATTGACCAGAATGCCTTCAACAGCCGGGTCAGACAGGATGATCTTGAAGGCTTCCGTCACCTTCTCCTTGGTGGCGCCGCCACCCACATCCAGGAAGTTAGCGGGCTCTTCGCCATAGAGCTTGATGATGTCCATGGTCGCCATGGCAAGGCCGGCGCCGTTGACCATGCACCCGATAGTGCCGTCGAGCTTCACATAAGAGAGATCGTACTTTGCAGCTTCAAGCTCGGCCGCTTCTTCTTCAGCTGGGTCATGCAGATCTGCAATTTCCTTGTGCCGGTAAAGCGCGTTTGAGTCGAAGTTCATCTTGGCGTCGAGGCAGAGCACGTCACCGCCCTTGGTGACGACCAGCGGGTTGATCTCAACCAGGCTGGCGTCTGTGCCGATGAAAGCGTCGTAAAGCCCCTTGAAGAGCTTGGCGCCTGCCTTGGCTTCCGCGCCCTTGAGCTGAAGGGCTGCGGCCAGTGCACGGCCATGGAAGGGCATGAAACCCGAGGCCGGATCCACATCAATGGTGTGGATCTTTTCAGGCGTTTCTTCCGCCACTTCTTCGATGTTCATGCCGCCTTCGGTGGACGCCACAAAGGCCACCCGGCTGGTTTCACGGTCAACGAGGAGCGAGAGATAGAGCTCGCGATCAATGTCGGAGCCTTCTTCCACATAGAGCCGCTGCACCAGCTTGCCTTCCGGGCCGGTCTGATGCGTGACGAGGGTCATGCCCAGCATGCGTTCCGCTTCAGCGCGCACATCATCAATGGACTTCACCACCTTGACGCCGCCGCCCTTGCCGCGGCCGCCTGCGTGGATCTGTGCTTTGACGACCCAGACGGGACCGCCCATGTCTTCTGCAACCTTGACCGCCTCATCGACGGAGAAGGCAGGCTTGCCCTGGGCAACCGGCACGCCGAAGCCTGCGAGCACGCCTTTGGCCTGATACTCGTGGATGTTCATGTTTTTCCGACTGGCTGGGGAAATCTGATGGAACTCATCAAATTTCCAAGTGGAAGGAGAACTAGGATTCGTTCTCCCGTATAGCACTGCACTCAGCCACACCAAAGGTCTCCACCGCTGAAAACCTCAAGTCCACACAATCAAAAAGGGCAGCCGCATGGCTGCCCTTTCCCCGATTGGTGAAGTCACCAGTCGTTTCGGAACCGGATTATAGGTTTTCCGGATTACCTTCAACGATGACAAACTCAACCACATCCGCCGTCTGGCCGGACCGCACCATTTTGCCGTCCTCGCCTTCGATGTAGTTGAAGCAGCCACTTTGGCGGTCAGAGCCCGGATAAACGCAGAATCTGCCGTCTTCCACAGTCCATTTGCCGACATAGGTATCCCAGTTGCCGGCCATACCGCAGTCGCGTTCCTTGCCGTGGAACGTGCCATCGGCCTTGTAATGCTCGAAGAAGTCTTTGCGCGGGGCCGCACAGGCGCGATATCGCCCCTCGATCGTGTTTCCCACGACCTGTTCAGCCACAAGATGACCTGGAAGGAAATTGTCCGCCTGCGCCGGGGCGGAAAAGCCCAGGGCAAGGGCGGCTGTCAGAACTAAAGATGCAATGTAAGTACGCATAGTGAACTCCTTTCTTGGGTTCCAATTGCATCCCCCTCGGGAGCGTTTCTACGCTTCCCCTTCATGTACCTGAATGATCTACCTCAACTCGCACCTAACGCTTCCCGGAGAGCGGACCGGAAATCACGGGAAATACATGCATTTTGAGGCATGTATGATTCAGACGAAAAAAGCGCGGTCCCGTCTGGGACCGCGCTTTTCAGTGTTCTCAAAGGCAATCGGACTTATGCGAGGTCCGGATTGATCTTCTTGCAGCTGTCGACGAGGCCTTCCACGGCATCGACGGAGACCTTGAACATCTCTTTTTCGGCCGCATCGAGTTCGATCTCGACAACCTTCTCGATGCCACCGGCACCGATAATTGTCGGCACACCAACATAACGGTCGTTGACGCCATACTCACCATTGAGTTGAGCCGCGCAGGGCAGCAGGCGCTTCTTGTCCTTGAGGTAGCTCTCGGCCATGGAGATGGCAGAGGACGCCGGTGCGTAGAACGCAGAACCGGTCTTCAGCAGGCCGACGATTTCAGCACCGCCATCGCGAGTGCGCTGAACGATCTGGTCGAGCTTCTCCTGTGAGGTCCAGCCCATCTTCACAAGGTCCGGAAGCGGAATACCGCCCACGGTGGAGTAACGAACAGACGGCACCATCGTGTCACCATGGCCGCCAAGCACGAAGGCAGTGATGTCTTCAACGGAAACGTTGAACTCTTCAGCCAGGAAGTACCGGAAACGCGCTGAGTCGAGCACACCGGCCATGCCCACAACCTTGTTGGCGGGCAGACCCGAGAACTTCTGCAGGGCCCAGACCATGGCGTCGAGCGGGTTGGTGATGCAGATCACGAAAGCGTCCGGGCAGTTGGCCTTGATGCCTTCGCCCACGGACTTCATGACCTTGAGGTTGGTTTCAACAAGATCATCGCGGCTCATGCCCGGCTTGCGGGGGACACCAGCGGTGACGATCACGACGTCGGACCCGGCAATGTCCTTGTAGTCGCTTGACCCGGACATGGCAGCGTCGAACCCTTCAACCGGGGACGCTTCGGCAATGTCCAGCGCCTTGCCCTGGGGCACGCCGTCGACGATGTCGAAAATGACGATGTCGCCAAGTTCCTTGAGACCGGCGAGCAGGGCGAGCGTGCCGCCGATCTGACCGCCACCGATGAGAGCAATTTTCTTGCGAGACATGGGGGTACTCCGCTGTTGAGATGTGTCTTGGGCGGGTACAGGCTGCGGCGCAGCCTTGCCCCCACCGCGTTTTTTGGGTGGACGCCCCATGAACCAGTTGAAAAAGCCACCGGACATAGACGGTTCATCCAGAAAAGTGGTGCTGCGGCACAAGGTGCCTTGGCCCACGGTTGAGAAATCTGCGCTTCACCTATCCCATGGCCGGAAATGGTGCAAGCAGACACCGGCAGGGAGGCCTGGAGGGGTGTTTCAATACGGCCCCAGGCCGGTTTCGGGACGGCCCTGTCGCCCCCAAACGGCACAGGGTATCTCGCGTTCCGGTCCGCTGCGCTCTTTTGGGCACAGCACCTTCATAATCCTGAACAAGCGTTAATCATAAATCCGTTCCCGTTTGACACGCAGACCAAGAAAGAGTCACAGTTTCTTAGTCAAATCAGCCGAAAATAGGCAGGTCTGGCGCGGCGATTTCACCCCGGCAGGGACCGGTGACCGCGCAACCCGGGACACGGACGAGAAGCCGTACCCAGTCTGTTTTCGGCGGAACTTGGCGCAAAACTTGGGGGCAGACAGTCCGCACATCAGACCTACCGCGCATCCGGTGCGTTCAGACATGAGCGCAGTGCAACGGATCGCAGGGAAAACCGGCCGGGAACCGGGGGCTGAGAAGCGAATGTCTGGCAGCGTTTTTGCACAGATGTGGTGAGTTCAAGGCCGGGTACCGGCTGTTCCACACGTCGCAAGGACGGCATTTGGGGGCCTAATCGATGAACCAGACTGTGTATCAGCTGGAAGCAGACCAGACAGCAGACGCCGCGCCGATCCGTTCCGGGTCTGGACGCAGCCGCTTTCGCAGATGGGCTGCACCTCTGGCAATTGTCGCCGGCACCTTCAGCCTTGGTGGCTGTGCTGCGCCGGTCATCGGTGCCATTACCGTCAGCCAGCTCTCAACAGCCGCAGGTATCGCTTCTTCCATCATGTCAGGCCGTGACCTGACCGAGCACGTGGTCTCCGCCATTGTCGGTGAAGACTGCCGCTTCCTTGAAGCCATCCTGCGCGGACGCCCCATCTGCGTGCCCTATGGTTCTCCGGAAGCAGATGATTCTTTCCAGGGCATCATCGTCGCCCTGCAGGACAATGACGAGAAGCCGGACTTTGACCGCTCTGGTGATGTGCAGGTGGCGGGCCTTGACCCGACGGCCATTCAGCTGGGCTTCGCGCCGATCGTTCCCGACTACGACATGACCACCGCTTCCCTTGAAGCTGTGGATCGCGACATCCGCAAAAGTGACCGTGGCGACATGCGCCGCGTCTCCTTCGGCATGATGTCCGCAACCTATGGCCCCAGCCATTCTATGGATGACCTGCTGGCCGAGCAGCGCGGCAACGGCAAGCCGTTCCTGCGCGGTGCAACTTTCGAAGAAGGTCCCGACGTCATGGATGCCCCAGCTCCTGCGCCGCGCGTCATCATGGCCTCTGCCGCTGCACCTGTAGAAATGCCGCAGCCACTGGTATCAAAGCGCAGCGACGGCAAGACCATCGTCCCGCACCTGCCGTCCAAGCAGACACGCATCGAGCAGATTCTCGCGCGCGCCCAGATGGCACCGATCCCCGACTAGGCACACGGGCACCATTCAAACAAAAAGGCCGCAACACACGTTGCGGCCTTTTTTGTGCGCTGGTGATCCAGCGTCACACCGCATGCCCCGCGGCCATATAGGTTTCGCTTTGCATCTCAAACAGCCGCGACGCCGTGCGCTCAAACTCAAACGCGCCATCGCCGGCGGGATACAGCGCCTCGGGCTCACTCTCGGCTGAACAGACAAGCTTGGTCTTGTTTTCATAGAGCGCATCAATCAGCGTCACGAAGCGCTTGGCTTCGTTGCGCGACTGCGGACCCATCTTTGGAATCTCGTCGACCAGCAGCGTATGAAAACTGCGGGCGATCTTGAGATAGTCCGCAGGACCCAGTGGCCGGCGGCACAGATCATCAAAATGGAAACGGGCAATGCCCATGGCCGCACGCGGCACCTGCACCTTGCGGCCCTTGACCTCGACCGTGCACGGCGCCGGTTTGACACCCGCCGTCAGCCGGCCCCAGGCATCGTCCATGGCCTGTGAGGAAACGCCATTGAGCGGCGCGTGATAGACAGGCGCACCAGCCAGATGCTTGAGGCGATAGTCTGCCGCAGCCACCAGTTCCATCACATCCATCTGCCGGCGCAGCAGATCAATGAAAGGCAGGAACAGGTCACGATTTAGACCGTTCTCATACAGCGTGCCCGGCTCGCGGTTGGACGTGGCCACCACCACAAGTCCGCGCTCGAACAAAGCCGTGAAGAGACGACCGAGGATCATGGCGTCGGTAATGTCCGTGACCTGAAACTCGTCGAAGCACAAAAGCGTCGTCCGCTTCATGATCGCATCAACCACCGACGGGATCGGATCACCGCCCTTCGCCTTGCCGCGCTTCTCGCGCTGCCGCCACGCATGCACACGGCCGTGCACATCCTGCATGAAGTCATGAAAGTGGATGCGCTGCTTCTGCTTCACCGGCGCATGAGCAAAGAACAGGTCCATCAGCATGGATTTGCCGCGGCCCACGCCGCCATGAATGTAGAGCCCCCGTGGGGCATCCACCGTGCCGCCCAGGCCGAACAGCCCCCGCTTCCTGCCTGGCTGATACCCCTTGAGCGCATCATGCAGCATCTGCAACTGATCCGCCGCAGCTTCCTGCGCTGGATCATGCTCAATCGCACCCGACGTCACGAGCGCCGTATAGGCATCAATAGTGGTTGAAGGTTTTGACATATAAAGCCGATTAGCCGCTTTGACCGGCAGCGGCAAGTCACACGTTTGCGTGCTGACTACTTACCTGGCCACGTCCAGTTGGCCTTGCGCTTTTCCATCCAGGCGCGCACGGCTTCCTTGTAGTCAGGCTCGGCCACCATTTCATCAAGCAGCTTGTCTGCTTCGGCAACGGATGAGCCCACATCGCGGTGTTGGTCCACATAGATCTGGCGCTTGGTGGCGGCGAGGGAATGGGGTGCAACACCATCCGCCAGCTTGCGGGCATAAGCCTTCACCTCCGCCATCAGGTCCTCAGGCGCCACAAGCCGGTTGATGAGCCCCATCTCATGGGCTTCATCCGTCAGGAAGACACGGCTGGACATCAGCAGGTCGTTCGCACGGGCAAGGCCAACAATACGTGGGAGTAGCCATGACAGGCCGTACTCTGCAGGCATGTTGAACCGGCCGTGTGCCGTGGTGAGCTTGGCTCCAGGGACCGCAAAGCGGATATCCGCGAAACAGGCCAGCACCAGACCGACACCCGCAGCGGCCCCGTTCATTGCCGCGATCACCGGCTTTGTGAGCCCGAAGTGGTACGCGAAGTTCTGATCGAATTCGGGCCGGACGCCGAACCCCGGTGTTGGAATGTCCGCTGCCGTACCGGAATCATAGCCACCCTTGGCCGCATGCCCTTCCAGCGCCTGCATGTCGGCCCCGGCGCAAAAGGCGCGGCCTTCGCCGGTCACGATGATCACACGCACGGACGCATCCGCTTCCGCCTGCTCCAGAGAATGGCGGTACTCGGTATGCATCCGCCCGGTCCACGCATTCATGCGGTCGGGTCGGTGAAGCGTGATCGTCGCGACGCCATCGGTGACGTCATAGCGGGTTGATTTGAGGTCCATGCCCCTAGTCTGCACTGAGGGACCGCCACCCGTCGAGATGGGGCGCAAGAATCGCCTGCCGCTGGTCCGATGAGAGATGCAGGTCAAAGTGATCTGCAAGCGCATCAGCAATCTCATCGACAGAATTGAGAATGGTGACATCTGCCGCGCCATCACGGCCGCGAACTGTCAGTTCCGTATTGAACAGCGTGACGCGTCTGTCTGCTTCAGGTCGCGCAGCAATCAGGAACTGGACGAAGATCGAGTCGGGATGGGTGGCCGTGTACCAGTTGGACAACTCGTAGTCGGCCGAAGACTGCGCCTCCAACGAGAACTGATAAACCGGCGCCCAGCTGTCTCCCAGCTTCACCTGCAGCTCATAGGTGTCCACCGCACCATTGATCGGCAACAGCCGCCGGGGTTCATGCGGCGTCTCAAGCTCCATGCCCGTCTTGAAGGGGATGGGTCCGGTCATGGTGATACCGCCAAATCCCGCATCAGCCAGATAGGGGCCTTCCGGCAGATCAACATACAGCAACATGTGGGTCCGTCCGGTAGCAATGTCCGCCGGTGTCTTCCAACGCACCCGCCCCATCAGCCGCGTCACATCAAAGCCCAGCGCATCAAGTGCGGCAGCGAACAGTGCGTTCACTTCGAAGCAATATCCGCCACGCCCACCTTCAATGATCTTGGATTGCAGCGAAGCGATGTCCAGTTTCGGGGGAGACTTGGCAAGAACAGTCAGATTCTCAAAGGGGACCTTGAGCGCCTGCGCATAGTGGACGGCCTTGAGCACATCCAGCGTCGGCGCGCGCTCGCCGCTGTAGCCTATGTGCCCAAGATAGGCGTCGAGATCAAAATCCGCTGACATGTCACACCCCTCTCAAAACTGCGCCCCCGCACAAAGACAAATGGCCCTGTCCGGGGACAGAGCCATTTGCACAAAACCTGTGTAGCCAATCCATAGTTAGGAATGTGGAGACTACTTCATGGTCGGGATAACGAAGCTCGCGCCGTCGTTGCCGCGAGACCAGCGTGCTGTCACGGTCTTGACCTTGGTCCAGAATTTGACGCCCTCGGTGCCGTGCTGGTTTGTGTCGCCAAAGGCAGACCGCTTCCAGCCGCCAAACGAGTGATAGGCCAGCGGCACCGGGATCGGCACATTGATGCCGACCATGCCCACATTCACTTTGGATGCAAAGTTGCGTGCCGCGTTGCCGTCTTCGGTAAAGATTGCAACGCCGTTGCCGTACTGATGCTTGGAGGGAAGTGCGATGGCTTCCTCCGGTGTCTTGGCGCGGGCGATCTGCAGCACAGGACCAAAAATTTCTTCCTGGTACGACTGCATCTGCGGTGTCACCTTGTCGAAGAGTGAGCCACCCATGAAGAACCCGTTCTCATAGCCCTGCAGGGAGAAATCCCGGCCATCAACCAGCAGCTCGGCGCCTTCCGCAACGCCCATGTCGATATAGCCCTTGATCTTTTCACGGTGCTCGGCGGTGACCACGGGACCATAATCCGCATCCGGATCAGTCGAAGTACCGACCTTGAGCGCTTCAACGCGTGGGATCAGTTTCTCGACCAGACGGTTGGCTGTATCTTCACCTACAGGCACCGCAACCGATATCGCCATGCAGCGCTCGCCGGCAGAGCCGTAGCCCGCACCGATCAGATCGTTCACCACGCCGTCGAGATCAGCATCCGGCAGGATGATCGCGTGGTTCTTGGCACCGCCCATCGCCTGCACGCGCTTGCCGTGGGCCGCACCCGTTGCATAGATGTATTCAGCGGTCGTGGACGCACCCACAAAGCTGATGGCTTCAACACTCGGATCAGTCAGTAGCGTATCCACCACGTCCTTGCCGCCATTGATGACGTTGAGCACGCCTTCAGGCGCACCGGCTTCCATCATCAGCTCCGCAAGCCGCAGCGGCACACCCGGGTCTTTTTCAGACGGCTTGCACACAAATGTGTTGCCGCAGGCAATGGCCACACCGAACATCCACATGGGGATCATGGCGGGAAAGTTGAATGGTGTGATACCAGCGCAGACGCCAAGCGGCTGGCGCATGGAATACATGTCGATGCCCGGACCCGCGCCTTCAGTAAACTCGCCCTTCTGCAGATGAGGAATACCGCAGGCAAACTCGATAACTTCGATGCCGCGCTGAATGTCACCCTTCGAGTCGGCGATGACCTTGCCATGCTGGTTGGAGAGCAGCTCGGCCAGCTCATCCATATTGGCTTCGACCAGCCGCTTGAACTCAAACATCACGCGGGCACGGCGCTGCGGGTTGACCTGCGACCAGCCAGGGAAGGCAGCCTCAGCGGCGGCAATGGCGGCACGGGTCTCATCCGCCGTGGCAAGCGGCGTCAACGCCTGCACGTCACCCGTATTCGGGTTGAAGACATCATAGAAATTGCCGCTGGTGCCTGAGACCTTGGCGCCGTTGATGAAGTGATGAAGCTCTGTCGACATTGCACTGACGAGAGGGATATGCCCCTCGCCTCCCTGACTATGACCCCGTTGCGGGTGACCTGTTAGGGGTGACTTAGCGCTTATCGCCCACCGCCCGCAAGCCGGAGTAGGGGCGCGCTGCCTGCCTACGCAAACAGCCATTGGTGCCGCTGCGTCAAGCGCCCAGGCATCGCGGCAGACAGGCTCGAGGCCGGATTTAGTCCGCCGAATGCGCGGCAGGCTGCGCATCTTTTCGTGACGCCAGACCGAACCATCTGTCCCCCAGCCGCAACGCGACCCCGACCAGCAGGATCAGCACCGGCACCTCGACGAGCGGCCCGATAACAGTCGCAAAGGCCACAGCCGAATTGAGACCGAAGGCGGCAATCGCCACAGCGATGGCCAGCTCGAAATTGTTGCTCGCGGCAGTGAAGGCAAGTGATGTCGTTCGCTCATAGTCCGCGCCCAGCATCTTGCCCATGGCAAAGCTGACGAAGAACATGATGAAGAAATAGAGCGCCAGGGGAATGGCGATCCGAACGGCGTCGAACGGCAGGTCCACCACCGCCTCGCCCTTGAGCGCGAACATGACGAAGATCGTGAAGAGCAGCGCAATCAGCGTGACGGGGGCGATACGCGGCAGGAACTGAGCCGTGTACCATTCATGGCCTCTGGTCCGGCACAGGACGCGGCGCGTCAGGTAACCAGCTGCAAACGGCACACCGAGATACAGCACCACCGCACCGGCGATGACGCCGAAGCTCACATTGATGGTCAGTCCTTCCAGTCCCAGCATCGGCGGAAGCCAGGCAAGGAAAATCCACGCATAGAGGCTGAAGAACACA
>JGI12316J15310_10001146_pt2 | contig 35715 bp, 25 predicted proteins | sample MarCyaLeptolynsp_FD_15310 | JGI IMG/M metagenome (IMG submission 15310)
AGGCGGCTGAGCACCATCACCTGGACCCCGGTGTCCTTGGCCGATGCGGTCACCTCGAGCTCGATCGGGGTCGGGGCCTGACGAGCCCGCTCGATCTCCGCTCTGGCCACCTCCGCGAGCGCCCCCGAAAAGTGCACGCGTCCGTCGACCACCATCTGCGGCGTGTAGGGTCCCCGAATCGTGTTCTCGTCCGCTGCCCTCGCGGCCGCGGCTTGCTGGGCGTACCCGATCTGTCGCTGGTCGTAGAGCGCCTCCGCGTAGGGGTCGGACCACCCGAGGTCGTCCCAGTACGTGACGTGAAAGGTCAGTGGAATGACCTGGTCGCGCGTCCAGCCGCGCTCGGGAAACGTACCGATGAATGCGTCGGCAGCCGGGCAGCTGTTGCAGCCCTGCGACGAGAACAGCTCCACCAAGACGCGCTTGGGCGGGCCGTCGTACGCGGGTGATGCCGGGGTCGCCTCCGGTTCCGGCTCCTGAACGGCGTGTACCGAGGCTACGGGCGTGGGTGCCTCGGCGGGCGTGGGGACACCGGAGGACGCGCATCCGATGGAGGCGAGCAGGACAGGGAGGGCGGCGCGGCGCGACACTGCCGGAGCATATCCGAGACGGCCCACGCCGGGCGCCGGGGCTGCTAGCCTCGTGCCGCGGTGTCTGCCCCCGAACCCATCGATCCCGCCGTCGAGACGCTTTGTCGTGAGGGACGCCACGACGAAGCGACGACCTTGATCCTCGAACGCCATGGTCCCGAAGTCCTCGGCTTGCTCGTCTCGATCGCGGGCGACGAAGCCACGGCCGCCGACGGCTACAGCGTTTTCTGCGAGCAGCTGTGGAAGAGCCTGCCCAAGTTTCGCTTCGAGTCGAGCGTGCGAACGTGGGCCTACGTACTGGCCCGCCGCGCCTTGGTGAACGTGCGTCGGCGCGACGGCAAGGGACCGCCGATGCAGGCGATGTCGCCGTCGCGGCTACCGGATGCGGTCGAGCAGGTGCGATCGTCCACGCGGCCCCACCTCAAGACGACGCACAAGGACGCGTTGGCGGCGCTACGTGCGACGCTGTCGGACGAGGATCAGATGCTCCTCGTGCTGCGATTGGATCGGGCGATGGCGTGGGACGAGATCGCGCGGGTCATGGGTCCGGACGACGCGGACGGGCCAGCCCTCAAACGCACCGCTGCGGCCCTTCGCAAGCGCTTTCAGCGGGCCAAGGACCGGCTGGCGGAGCAGCTCCGAGGACGCGCGTCGACGTGAGCGCGTCACACATCGGCCCGCGTCGCGACTGACCGGACAGCGCGTCCATGACCGAGTCCGAGCCAGCGCAAGAGGATGTCGACGGGGAGGACTCCGCGCTCGACGCCATGCTGCGCGCTGTCGTGGCCGCCCCGCCTGTCGACCCGGAGGCGTTGCTTGCCCGGGTGGCGCGAACTCGACGGTCGCCCGGCGACGTCATCGGCGAGCGACTGGTTGTCGAGCGCGAGCTGGGCGCGGGGGGCATGGGGGTGGTCTATCTCGCCCGAGACGCCGAGCTCGAACGTCCGGTGGCGGTGAAGATCTGTCGACGGCAGACCGACGATGCCACGGCCCGGATGCTCGACGAGGCGCGGGCTGCCGCGTCGCTGCGCCACGACAACGTGGTCGTCGTGCACGACGTGGGCACGACCGGCGAGCTGGTCTACGTCGCGATGGAGTACATCGATGGTGGCAACTTGCGGGAGTGGCTGGAGACCCCACGTTCCCGAGACGCGATCCTCGACGTGGTGCGCCGGGCCGGGCAGGGACTGGCCGCAGCCCACGCGGCCGGGTTGGTCCACCGAGACTTCAAACCCGACAACATCTTGGTCGGCAACGATGGCCGCGTCCGTGTGGCGGACTTCGGCTTGGCGCACACCGGGCAGTCCGGGGCCACCGCCGAGACCATCGATGGCCGCGCTGGGACGCCGGGATACATGCCGCCGGAGTTGCGCGAAGCGAGCGAGCTGGACGACCGGGCAGACGTATTCGCGTTCGGGGTCACGCTGCACGAGGCGCTCACCGGGAGTCGCATCGACGGACCCGAGGGCGTCGCACGCTCGCTGCCCCGTCGCGTTCGCGCGGTGATCCGAGCCTGCGTCGATCCATCGCCCGCGCACCGGCCGGCGATCGGGACAGTGCTCGATCGCCTCGCACCGCGCTCGAACACGTTGCTGCTGGTCACGACCGGCTTGTTCGTTGCTCTGGTTGGTGGTCTGGCGGTGGCCAGCCAGGACGGCAGTGCCTGTAACGAGCCTGAGATCGATGCGCCCCGCTGGGACGAGGCCACCCGTACGAGACTCGAGCAGGCACTTCGCTCCGGCGTCGTGATCGATCCCGACGTGCTGGTGGCGCGAGTGCTGTCGCTGCTCGACGAGCGGCACGCCCAGTGGACGAGAGTCGAGCACGAGGTTTGCGTCGACCACCGCGACACCGGTCGGACAGACGTCGCGACGCACGCGGCCCAGCACGCCTGTTTGACCGTTCGAGCCGCGGAGCTGCAGGCGGTGGTCGACACACTGACCTCCGGGGAGCGCGAGCACGTCGACGCGGCACCGGGTCTCGTGGAGGGCCTGCGCTCCTCGGAGACGTGCCGCGAGGCAGCTCCGGATCCGCGCGTGGCCGATGGGCAGACCCTGGCGCGCATGACCGAAATCCGGGCCGAGCTCGCCCGTGCCCAGACGGAGCGTCGGGCCGGCGACTTCCAGGCAGCGCTCGAGCGGGTCGAGGTGCTTGTCCCCGAGGTCGAGGACATCGGCGATCCCGCGCTCGCGGCCGAGCGCTGGGATGCAGTTGCTCGCGCGCAGCAATCGCTGGGGGACCCAACCCAGGCGCAGCAGACCGCCCGAGACTTCGCCCTTCCGCTGGCGATCGAAGCGGGCGAGCCTCGGCTGTGTGCCCGCATCGCCATCGACCTCGTCGAGTCGGCGGGGCAGTCCTCGGACTACGCGGCGGCCAAGCAGTGGGCCAGCTTTGCCGAGGCGTGGCTGACCCGAGCGGGCGACCCGTCGCACGAGCGTTACCTGCTCGAGCTGACCTGGGGTCGTGCGGCTCAGATCGCCAACGACCGAGCGGCGGCGGTGCGCCACCTCGGGCGCGCCCTGGCCCTGAGTGCGTCGATTCCCGACGCGACGCCGTCGATGCGGACCAATGCGCTGGAAAACTGGGGGGCCGCCGTGGCCATCGATCGAGCGCGGGCGGACGAAGGCATCGAGGCGCTGCAAGAGGCGTTCGCTCTCGGCGTCCAACACTGGGGGCGGGGGGCGCCGCGGACCTGGCACAGTGCCGCGGGACTCGTGTCGGCCTTGACCTTCCTCGACCGGGTCGACGAGGCCATGCCACTGATCGACGAGCACCTTTCCGTGGCTCAGCAGATCTTCGGGCCGGCGCACCACAACACCCTGTCGACGCGCGCCGACCTCGCGCGGCTGCTGATGCAGACCGAGCGCTACGCGGAAGCGCGCACCGAGCTGGTCGGGGTGCTCGGGGCGGCGCCCGAGGACGATCCGGGGTTTTACGAGCTGCGCACCTCGGTGCTGCAGATGCTGTCGGTGCTCGACCGCGGTGAGGGTGATCTCGAGGGGGCTCGAGCAAACCTCGAGCGCATGCTCGCCGTCACCGAGCAGATGGGCGACGCTGGTCGCTACAAGGGCGGCCTGGGTCTCATCAGCCTCGCGAACGTCGAGCTCACCGAGGAGCGTTTCGATCGCGCGGCCGAGGTGGCCTCGCGCGCTCGCGCCCGCCTTGCCGACGTCGTGGGGGAGGATGGTTTTGAAACGCTTGCCGCGGGCAGTACGTGGATCAAGGCCGAGGTCGGTCGACGACGCGGGGCCGAGGTCGTCGAGGAGGCCGCGGAGATCCGACGCCTGTTCGCCAAGCGGGCCTCGCTCGACGCCGACGAACCGATGCGGATCCACGAGCTCACCTACGGGATCGCCTTGCGACAGGCCGGTCGCTTCGCCGAGGCGCTTGCTGTGCTCGAGCCGCTGCTCGAGCGCTACACAGAACTGGGCATGGCCTACTCGCAGATGTCGGCTGCGTTCGAGATCGCGGTGACGCTGGAGGCGACGGGCGATGAACGGGCCCCGCAGTCGCTCGAGCGAGCCCGCGCGCTCTCGCGCGAGGTGGGGGAGGTCGAGACGGCGGCCATCGATCGATGGGCGCGAACTGGCGAGTGGCGACCGTTTTAGGCCAATCAGCACAACCGACGGCTCCGGGGTAATCCTCGTACCGGCCCCCACACAGTCTCCAATTGCCCAAGCGGTGCTCGTTGGCGCACGATTGGGGCGCGGGAGGTGGTGCGCGACGTGGGGGCGTCGAGTTTCACCTTGGCTGACGGAGGTCGATGGTGACGATCACGCGTGCACTTGTGCGTCTTGCCCCTTTGGCTGCGGCATTGGGTCTGGGCGGTTGTTACTCGGGCTTGGAATCGGGCAACGGTCCCGGTGCCGAGGGCGGAGCCGACGGAGCGGACGGGGCCGATGGCGCCGACGATGACGACGACGACGATGCCGACGACGACGATGACGACGACGGACCCGGCGCGGATGGTGAAGACCCCGGCCGCGTGACCCTGCATCGTCTCAATCGCGCCGAGTACAACAACACGGTCCGAGACCTTTTTTGGGGGCTGGACGTTGCGCCGGCGGACGTCTTTCCCGCCGACGACCACAGCCTCGGCTTTGACAACATCGCCGACGTGCTGTCGGTGACCCCCGTGTTGTTCGAGCTGTACGAGCGTGCGGCGGAGCAGACCATCGACGCGGCGCTCACGGCCAACGTCGCCGGCGAGGTCGTGCACGTCGAGGCCGAAGATGCGGGCGGCTCGACGGGCAGCGTGTGCTGCGGGGGCTTTTGGAACCTCAGCAGCAACGGCACGGTCTCCACCACCGTCGATCTGCCGGGCGACGGCGACTACGTCGTCACCGTCCAGGCGGCGGAGCAGGCCGCAGGTCCCGACGCGGCCAATATGCGTGTGCTCGTGGACGGCACGGAGATCGGAAACTTCGACGTCACGGGCACCGAGGCGATGCCCGGCCAGTACGAAGCCGAGGTGAACCTGACGGCGGGCAACCACCTCGTCGTGGTGGAGTTCACCAACGACTTCTACGACCCCGACATGGGGCAGGATCGCAACCTGCTCGTCGACTTCATCGACGTCGCTGGGCAAGGGCAGGGCGGCATGGTCTCGATTCGCGATCAGCTGCTGTTCTGCGACCCGGTCGTGGACGGCGAGACGGCGTGCGCGCGCGACGTGCTCGAGACGTTTTCGCCCCGTGCGTGGCGGCGGCCGACGACGACCGCTGAAATCGACGCGTTGATGGCGGTCTACAACGACGTCATCGCCGAGGGCGGCACCTGGGAGGAGGCGGTTCGCGTCGCGCTCAAGGCGGTGATGATCTCGCCGCACTTCATCTTCCGGGTCGAGATCGATCCCGACCCGACCAGCTTGGTCGCGCACACGCTGTCGGACTACGAGGTCGCCAGCCGGCTGTCGTACTTCCTGTGGAGCTCGATGCCCGACGAGACCCTCTTCGATCTCGCTGCCGCCGGCGAGCTCACCGACCCCGACGTGCTGCAGGCTCAGGTCGCGCGGATGCTCGAGGACGGCAAGGCCGAGGCGCTGGTCGCCAACTTCTTCGGCCAGTGGCTGTGGGTCCGTGCGCTCAACGATGCGCTGTCGAAGGACTACGAGCTGTACCCCGATTTTTCGGAGGCGCTGCAGGCGTCGATGCAGATGGAGACGACGCTCTTTTTGCAGACGTTCCTCACCGAGGGCCGCAGCATGGCCGACCTGCTCACGGCGGAGGAGACCTTCGTCGACGCTGCGCTCGCCGATCTCTACGGGCTGCCCGCGCCCGATCCCGCCGCGGTGGACGAGAACGGCTTTGCCCGGGTGCCCTTCGATGGCTTGCCGCGCCGCGGCGTGCTGACCCAGCCGGGCCTGATGTCCGTGTTGGCGCACCCCAACGTCACCTCGCCCGTACGGCGTGGCAAATGGGTGCTCGAGCAGCTGCTGTGTCAGCCGCCGCCGCCTCCACCGCCGGGGGTGGAGATCCCGGAGATCGAGCCGACCGAGGGCGGCACGATGCGGGAGCAGCTCGAGCAGCACCGCGCCGATCCGACGTGCGCCGCCTGCCACGACCTGATGGATCCGCTCGGGCTCGCGCTCGAGAACTGGGACGCCATCGGTGCCTATCGCGAGCTCGACTCCGGTCTGCCGATCGATCCCAGCGGCAACCTGCCCGACGGCACGCCGTTCGCGGACGGCCTGGAGATGGCCGGCCTGATCGCCGAGTCGGACGACTTCGCCCGCTGCACCATTCGCAAGACGATGACCTACGCGCTCGGGCGCGACATCGGAGTTGCCGATGCGACTTTCGTCGAGGCGATCGAGGCCGACTTCATGGCCGGCAACATGACGATGGAGGCGCTGCTGGTCGCGATCGTGACCAACGAGACGTTCACCATGCGCCGCGGGGAGGAACAATAAGATGGTCCGCTCAATCGACCGAAAGCTGTCCCGACGCTTCTTCCTCGGCGGGGCGGGGGTGGCACTGTCGCTTCCGTTCCTCGAGTCGCTCGCGCCGCGCTCGGCTCGCGCGCAGGGCCTCGGAGGGGCGCCCAAGCGCCTGCTGACCTTCTACGTACCCAACGGGATTCACATGGACTCGTGGACGCCCACCCAGACGGGCAACGCGTTCACGCTTCCGTTCATCCTCGAGCCGCTCGCGCCGCACCAGCAGGACCTGCTCGTGCTGTCGGGGCTCGACAACCTGCCCGCGCAGCCCGACGGTCCCGGCGACCACGCCGGAGGCACCAGCGCGTTCCTGACGTGCGTACACGTCAACAAGTCGGAGACCGACATCACCAACGGCACCTCGATGGACCAGCACTACGCGGCGGTCGCGGGCATGGAGACGATCCTGCCCTCGCTACAGCTGGGCATCGATGGCGGCGGGAACACGGGCAACTGCGACAGCGGTTACGGTTGCGCCTACTCGCGCAACATCTCGTGGCAGGGCAACACGCCGCTGCCCAAGGTGACGTCCCCGTCGACCGCCTTCGACTTGTTGTTTGCCGGGTTCGACCCCGGCGCATCGGCGGAGGAGCTCGCGCGTCGCAAGGCCGGGCGCCTTTCGGTGCTGGACTATGTGCTCGCCGACGCGGAGTCGCTCCAGGGCAAGCTCTCGGTCTCCGATCGCGAAAAGGTCGAGGAGTACCTCGACTCGGTTCGCGACCTCGAGCTCAAGATCGAAGCACAGGACGACGCGCCTTCGTGCAGTCTCGATGGTGCCGAGCCCGGTGAGCCCGGCGACGTGCAGACGCACGTGCAGCTGATGAACGACCTGATGGTCAAGGCGTTCGAGTGCGACCGCACCCGCGTCATCTCCTTCATGATGGGCAACGCGGGCAACAACCGCAGCTACCCGTTCTTGGGGATCAACGCCGGCCACCACAACATCAGCCACCACGGCAGCGATCCGGCCAACTTCGCGATGCTCGAGCAGATCGGACGTTGGGAGATCGAGCAGTTCGCGTACCTCGTCGACCGGCTCGCCAACACGCCGGACGGAGACGGCACGTCGCTGCTCGACAACTCGATGGTGTTCTTCTCCAGCGAGATCGAGGACGGCAACTCGCACGCCCACCGGGGGCTGCCCACGCTGGTCGCCGGTAGCGGCGGCGGCACCCTCGAGACCGGACGCCACGTCGACTTCGGCGCGGCCCCGATGGCGAACCTCTTCATCGCCATGCTCAACCGCCTCGGCGTCGACATCGCGACCTTTGGCGACGACGGTACGGGGCCGCTCGCGCTCTGACGACGCTCTAGCAACTGAGCGACGCAGGGTCGCTGCCGGGGCAGTCGATGTCGCTGCCGGCGTTGTCCTCGAAGGTGTTGTCGCACCAGTCCGGGGAGCACACGCCAAAGGCACCCGAGATGCCCGCCCCGGCGCTTTCGCGGAACGTGCAGTCGAGGATGACCGACGCATCGGGGACCTCCGCGAGCTCCGCTTCGAAGGCGTTGCCGTCGCAGGTGTCCCCACCGCCGCCGTACTCGAACACGACGTGCTGCATCGAGAACGGCTCGGAGCCCGACGAATACACGCACCCCCAGTCGCCCGGTGCGGGACGGTCGGCCGCGGACGTGATGACGACGGGGTCGTTGCCGACGCCCTGCACGGTGAGCGTCGTGTCGGCATGCACTTCGATGCTCTCGCCGAGCATCTGGATCTCGACGCCGGGCTCGACGAAGACCTCGACCTCGCCCACACCCGCGCCTCCGATGTTGAGGTGGCCGTCCACGACGTAAGGCACGTTTTGGTAGTGCAGCGTGCCTTGGCCGTCGATGCGCCCCCCGGACGCGATGAGGATGTAGTCGTCGTCGAAGTCCTCGAAGACCGACGGCCCGACCTCGAGCACTGCGTCGGCGGTGGTGTTGACCGAGGGCAGGGCATTGCCGTTGAACAAGAACGCCGACTCTTCCTCCCCCGTGATCGCGGCGTTATTGCCCATGATGAGGCCGTGGCCGGCACTGTCGAGGATCGACGCCGTGACGCGCTCGTTGGGCCCGTCGATGTACAGACCGGTCGTCATCCCCAGCCCGTTGACGCCGCACGGGGCTCCGGCGAACTCGATCGTTACCGAGTCGAGCACGCTGTCCTCGCCGAGCGCGATGCACCCCCAGTCGCCCGGTGCGGGCATCTCGGCGGCCGACGTGAAGACGGTGTGGTCCGCCGTCAGCCGGCCCGGGGTCGAAAAGCCGCCGCCGGCATCGAGAAATCCGTCGGCGAGCACGTAGACGGTGGTGCCGTCGACGAACTCGAGGTGCGCACCGTCTCGGATGTGGGTCTGCCCCATCGTCACGCACCCGGGGCCCACCGTGAGGTCCGCGCTGACCTCGTCCGGCAGCACGTCGCACGACATGTCGCCTGTCGAGGTCCCGGTGGTGTCTGTGGTGTCTGTGGTGTCGGTGGTGGCGGTGCCGTCGGTGCTGTCCGCACCGTCGGTGCTGTCGTCGCCCGAGGTCGTCCCGGTGTCGGTCGAGCCTCCGCGGGTCGGGTCTGTGTCCCCCGCGCTGGGATCGTTGGGCTCGGCCGGGTCGCAACCGGGCCCGAGGCACAGGGTCATCAAGAGCCACAAACGTCCGCAAGCTCGGTTCACGACCGGACCGATGCACGTCGCCGCTGAGCGTTCCCAACTTTCTTCGTGGGGCTCCAAACGGGCTCGAACGGACTCGAACGGGCTCCCCCCGCGCACCTGCCGCAGGCGCTAACATCCCCCGGTGACCGGTGCGGCATCGTCCGGCGGCGCGACTCCGGCCGACGATACGCCGGGCGGCAATCCGCTCGGCGAGCACCCGCTCGGCGCTGCGACCTCGGGACTGGAGGTCGAGCGCCTGCAGGCCGCGCTGCAGCAACGCCTGTTCGGACGCGGGCCCGCGGCCACCGTCGGCCGTTACAACGTGCTGCAGCCCTTGGGGCACGGCGGCATGGGGGTCGTCTACGCCGCCTACGATCCGCAGCTCGATCGCAAAGTCGCGCTGAAGGTGATGCGTCCGGATCGGTCGGGGCCCGAAGACCGTGCGCGTCTGCTGCGAGAGGCACGAGCCCTCGCCCGACTCAATCACCCCAACGTCGTGACGGTGTACGAGGTCGGCGAGCTCGAGGACGGTGACGTGTTCATCGCGATGGAGTTCCTCGGGGGCGGCACCCTCGCGCAGTGGATCGACGCGCACGCCGGGGCGCCCGAGCACTGGCGCGAGGTCGTCGCGATGTTTTGCGACGTCGGGCAGGGTCTGGTTGCTGCCCACGCCGCAGGCCTGGTCCATCGCGACTTCAAGCCGCTCAACGTGCTGCTCGGCGGCGATGGCCGTCCACGGGTGGCCGACTTCGGGCTGGCGCGCCCGACCACGGTACCGGCGGGCGACGGGACAACGCCCAGGACCGCGCGGGCGAGCACCCTCGCCGGCACCCCCGGCTACATGATCGCGATGAGCCATGCAGGAGCGGAGCTCGACGAGCGCAGCGACCAGTACGGGTTTTGCGTCGCGCTGCACGAGGCGTTGTTCGGAATGCGCCCGGAGCTCGACGAGACGGGGCAGGTGATGGTTGCCACCCGAGCGTCGGAGGTTCCGACCGTGGTCAACGAGGCGCTCCTGCGTGGCCTCGCCCGTCGCCGTGACGATCGTTTCGGCGGTCTCGCGGTCTTGCTCGCGGAGCTGCAGCGCTCGACCGCTGGACAGCGACGCTCGGCCGCGATCGCGTTGGTCGCGATTGCGGGACTGGTGGTCGGGGTTGCGGTGGCGGGGGCGGGCGAGACTCACCCGCCCCCGGCTCCACTGCCGTGCGCCGAAGAGCGAGCCGCGGTTGCTCGGGCATGGCCGAGCGATCCTTCGGGAGGGGATGCGATCGAAGCCGGCGGGTCGGCGGTTCACCGAGCGGGAACGAGGCTGCACCGAGCGCTGGTGGACCAGCTCGACCTCGCGTGCGAGGCGTCGACGGAGGGCCCTCTACGGTGTCTTCGCCGCGGTGCGCTCCAGCTGCAGGCGATCCACGAGGCGGTCGAGGCTGGCCGGGTCCAACCCCGCCGCGCCATGGAGGCGATTGCCGAGCTTGCAGACCCGTCGATGTGCAACGACCCGGCACGGCGAGCGTCCGAGCCCCCGTTGCCCTCCGATGCGGCCCATCGGGCCGAAGTGACTGCGATGCGCGACGAGGTTGCCTCTGCGCGCGTCGAGGGACTGCTCGGGCGAGAGGCCGAGGCTCGCGACGTGACCGAGGCGGTGCTCGCTCGGGCCACCGCGTCTGGCCAGCAGCCGGTGGTCGCCGAGTCCGAGCTGCTCTTGGGTTCCATTGCGTCTCGAGCGGGGCGAGGCGAAGCGGCGGCGGCGGCCCTCGAGCGCGCAATACTGGCGGCCGAGGCGGGAAGGCACGACTGGGTCAAGGTGCATGCGGGGATCGTACGCGCCGGTGTGCTCGCCCTGCAGCTGGGACAGTTCGAGCAAGCCGATGCCACGCTCGCCATGGCGACGGCGGGCCTCGCTCGACTCGGAACCCCGCCCGAGTTGGCCGAGGAGGCCGCAACGACGCGGGGAATCATCGCGTATGCGAGGGCCCGACCCGAGGCGGCTGTCCGCCATCTGTCCGAGGCGGTCGCGATGATCGAAGCGCGCCGGGGCCCGGACGCATTTGGATTGGTGCGCCCGGCCAACGCCTTGGGGGCGGCCGCAGCTTCGCTTGGACGGATCGAGGAGGCGCGTGCTGCCTTCGAGCGGGTGCGAACCGTCATCGACGCGCACTACGGACGCGAACACCCGCTGTACGGGCGAGCGCTGATCAACCTCGGGGTGGCCGCTCGCGACGACGAAGACCTCGATGCCGCCGTCGAGTACCTCTCCGAGGCGCTCGAACGCACCAGGGCGGCCTTCGGCGACGCGCACGCGTCCGTGGCGGTCGCCGCCCACAACCTCGCTGCCGTTCACATTCGGCGGGGGGAGCACGACCAGGCCCGGACCCTCGCCGGCGAGGCGGTGGCGATTGCCGAGCGGGCGCACGGCAAGGACAGCCCAGAGCTTCGGTGGTCGCTGGCGACGTTGGCCCACGCTCAGAGTGCGCTCGGTGACCACGCGGTCGCGCAGGCCAGCATCGACCGCGCCGACCGGCTCGTCATCGCGGCCTGGGGAGAGCGCGCGGTGCAGCGGTTGAAGGTCCTGATGGCGCGAGCCTACGTGTTGGAGCAGGCTGGACGCGCTGCCGATGCCGATGCTGCGGACGCGCTCGCCCGCGAGATCGCAGCGGAGCAGGGGGCCGATCTTCCTCCTGCGCTCGCGGACGACTGACCGCGGCAGGCCGCTGTAGTAGCCTCCGCAGGTGAGCGGTGACCGGGCGGAACGCGACAGCGGCAGCGACGATCGCGTGTTGCTCGATGCCTGGCGGGACGGGGACATCGCGGCAGGAAACGAGCTGCTGCAGCGCTATCTGCCGCAGCTCATTCGCTTCTACTTCAACAAAGTCGGCGACGGGCAGGTCGAGGACCTGATCCAGCGCACGATGATGTCGTGCGTGCGCTCGCGTGACGGATTTCGCGGAGATGCCAGCTTCCGGACCTGGGTCTTCGAGATCGCGCGCAACGAGCTGCTCATGCACTACCGCAAGCGGTCGAGCGCGCAGGCCGTCGACCCGGCGGTGGACTCGATCGCCGATCTCGGGCCCTCCCCGAGCACCCTGGCGCGCCAGGCGGACGACCGTCGCTTGCTGCTGCAGGCCCTGGGGCGTTTGCCTGCCGACCAACAGATGCTGCTCGAGCTTCACTACTGGGAGGGCCTGGTGGCGGCCGAGCTGTCGCTGGTCTTCGACGTGGAGCCCATCACGATCCGGACGCGCCTGCATCGCGCGCGCGAGAAGCTCCGGGGCGTCATCGAACGACTCGAGGCGGATCCGGTCCCCCGCGACCGAGCCCTGGACACGCTGTCGGATCCGCCGCAACCCGAGTGACGGCCCGTCGGTGGCCTGTGGAGTCGCAGAGGTCCCCGCCGCGCTCGCGGATGAGCTGCTAGTCTCGATTTCGTGCGATCACGGTTCGTGCTGGCGCTCGGCTTCCTCACGGCGTGCGCCGAAGGAAACCCGTTGTTCGGCTTCACCGAGACGGATGGGGCAGCCGGCGCCAGCGGGGAGACCGGCCCGGTCACGACCGCGGACTCGTCCGTCCCCATGCCTACGTCGACGACCGTCGGTGGCGGTACCGGCGATGGCGGAACCAGTCCGTCGGTGACCGGCATGGATGACGATGACGACGACGACGAAACCGACGACGATGACGACGAGTCCGACACGGACGCCATCGTGGACATGCGCCGCTTCGATCCGTGCGTCGGCCTGCACGAGTACGTCCTCGAGCCGGGCGCCGACGAGCAGTTTCCCCAGGTCGGCATGTTCGCCGAGGGTCCGCGGGTCTTCTACTACGACTCGTTCGGTGCTCTGACGAGCGCGCACTTCTTCGCCGTCGACGACCCTTCGGTCGAGACGTTGCCCGGATTGGCGGGGACGGCCCTACTCGCCGGCGGTGCCGGAACCGACGTCGCGGTTGCGACGGGTCCGCTGTCGCTGGAGGTCGTTGTCGGCGACACCGACTACAATTTCGCGCCGCCCATCGTCATCGACGGGACGGACTTTCCCAAGAGTGGGCTGGGCAAGGTCGGGGACACGTGGATGGTGCCCAGTTTCTCCGGTGGCTCCTTCATGGTCAGCACCGTCACGGTCGACACCGCGGTGCCTGGCGTCATCGAAGCGGCAGTCGACTGGGTCGATGGTGATGGCACGGCCGCGGGTTTTGCCTACGTCTACGAGCGCGATCCTCCACTGCCCACGTGCAGGATCATTCCGTTCGAGAACGACGAGACGTTCGGTAGCAACTCCACCGCCGTCAACCAGGAGTGCCGAACGCCCACTCTCGCCTACGACCCCATGGTCGGTGGGTTGATGGTGTACGCCCGCTCCCAGTCTGAGACCTCGATTCGAGGCGTTCGCATCGGACCCGACGCCAATCCGACGCCGAGTGCGGGCGGGCACTTTCAGATCATCGCGGCCAAGGGCGTGGACCATCCCGACGTGGTTCGGCTTCCGGCATCCGGCGACTTCTGGGTGGTCTTCGATCAGGGCTCCGAGCTCACGGCGCTCGTGCTCGCCGGCGATGACCCGGGAGATGCCCTGACCCCACCGAAGAGCTTTGGCGGTCAGGCGGATGGTCGACTGCAGGCCTTCACCCTCGACGACCACCCGGCGGTCGCGTTTCACACGACCAATGCCGACTACGGGCCTGGCGTCCACGTGGTCGTCGACTGCGACGTGCTGTGATCAGCCCGCCGACGCGCCGCCGGCGAACGCGGCGGTGAGCTTGGCCAGGGCTTCGGTGCCCTTGGCGGGCAACCCGGTCACCGTGCTCTTGGCGTCGGCGACGATGGCTTTGATGTCGCCATCGAGCTTCATGACGGCGTCGAGGTCGGCCTGAATGTTGGCCTTGGCGTCGGCCTTGAGCAGCGGGTTGGAGAGCTTGGCCTGCAGCTTGGCGGTGAGCTTGGTCGTCAGACCGGCCGCCTTGGTGCCGAGCGCGACGATCTTGACCGAGGCGTCCTTGGCTCGCTGCGGCGTCTCTTTGAGGCCGACCACGATGCCATTGATCGTGCCGAGCATCGTCTCGATCTCGGCGCGCGCGTCACCTTCGATGTCGAGCTCGATCGAAACCTCGCCGTTGTCCATGCTGGCCTTGGCGAGCGCGGAGAGCGAGCCGGCATCGATGCCGTAGCGGGTCGGGATCGAGGTGACCTGGTCGATGACGACGTCGACGTCGGTGATCGGCTGGAGCACGAGGTCGATCTCGGCTTGAATCTCGTCGGGAATGGCCTGGAGCTCGGCCATCGGGTCGCCGCTCTGCTCGTCGCCGGCTTCCTCGGGATTGTTGGTGCTCTTGTCCTTGTTTCCGCAGCCGGCGGCGGGCAGCGCGAGCGCGAGGCAAAGCGAGGACAGGATGACGAAACGCGTGTTCTTCATGGCGGGGTCTGGACCGTGGTGAGAGGGGAGAGCCCCGTTGGGGGCAGTCGCTGTCCACCGACGGCCCGCCCCGCCGATGTTGCGTGCCCGCTCGCCAAAAAAACTGCCCGCCGCCGGGCAAACGCTCAGCGCGTCAGCGTGAACGTCGTCCCGTCGACGAACGCGTCGCAGGTCGCCGACTGGGGCAAACACCGAACCGTCAGCTCGACCGCGCGCGTCGACGTCGGCACGAGCCGCTCGTCGGTCACCTCGCTCCAGTCCATCGGGCTCGCGGGCAGCGGCGCGAAGGCCTCGAGCTCGACGTCGTCGGCATCGAGGTAACGCAGCTCGATGCCGATCTCGTCGCCATCGATCGCATGAGTCCAGACCGACAACGAGCCGGTGACATCACGCTCGTCGATGACTGCGCCGAGCTCGGAGAGCTCGACGCGTCGCGTGACCTCGAACGGACCGGCCTCGGCCAGGGTGACCCCGAGCATCGAGGAGCCCTCTTGCGGGTCGACGCCGGGCGCGTTCGCGATGCACGTCCACGCCGGCTCGGGCTGCGTCCATCCGGCGGGTTCGGCATCGGCAGCGCACGCTTCGAAGCCGGCGTCGTCGATCAGGCTCGGCGTGGTCCCGCGCCCCTCGGAGATGAGGGTGAGCGTTGCGAGGTTTTCGGAGCCGCCCTCGTACGCGAGCACCAGAGCATCCTGCACGGGTCCGATCGTCATCGGCGTGAACTCGATGTGCACGGTGCACATCTCGCCCGCGTCGAGCTGGGTGCCGCAGTTGCCCAGCTCACCGGGATAGCGCGTGCCGGTGTAGCTGAAGTAGGGGCCGAAATCCGCGCCCGGTCCCAGGCTGGTCGCGGCGGCCGAGCCGATGTTGAGCACCTCGACCGCTTCGATGTCGGTGTCGCCGATCTCCTCGAACAGCAGGTCCAGGCGGGCGCCGGCCGTGAACACCAGCATCGCCTCTCCGGGTCCCGAGTCTCCGCTGGTGTCGTCACCGGCGGTCGGGAACATCGTCGCGGTGAACATGCCGCCGCTCGAAGGCAACCCGCCGCTGGTGCTGTCCATGTCCGTGGTCGTCACGGCGGCCGTCGTGTCCGATCCGGTGTCGGCCAGGGGTGGGTCCGTGTCGTCCCCAACGCAGGCTGACAGCGAAACCGCGCACAAGGCCGCGAGCGATACGGATCCTCGGATCACGGTCGGACCGTACCAGACCGCCGATTCGAGCGTGAATCGGGCCGATCCACGACATCCGTGTCCGGGGCTGACTCACGCACGCCACAAAAACACCGCGAACGACCCGGCGGGGGAACCGTGGCGCCGACTTTGGGCAATAGCCCGACGGTGGCTATGAACTATCGATGGCTTGGTTTGACGCTCCTGACGGGCACCCTCGGTGCCTGCGGCGGGGCAGGCAGTGGTGGCGGAAGCGCCAACGGCGACTTCATCTCCGACAACCCCAATCACTACGGTGACTCGGGCGCGGGTGGCGAGAGCGGCGGCGATGCGGCCGGAGACGACGGCGGCGGTGCGGAGCCGAGCGACGACTCGGGCATGGGCGAGGGCGGCGGCGACGATCCCGGCCGCGAGATCGCCGAGGCCGACATCGTGCACATCGACGGCGACCGCCTGTACGCGCTGTCGCAATACGGCGGCCTGGCGGTCATCGACGTCGCGGACCCCGACAACATGCGCGTGCTGGGGCGCTACCGAGCCCACGGCATGCCGTTCGAGATGTACGTCGACGCGGGCCAGGTCTTCGTCATGTACTCCGACTACGGCTTTTGGTCGTGGGACGAGGACGGCTACGGCTGGCGCACCACGAGCAAGCTGATGGCGCTCGACGCCAGCGACCCCGCGTCGATTCGCAAGACCGGCGAGTTCGACATGCCGGGCCAGATTCAGGACTCCCGTCGCGTGGGCGACGTGCTCTACCTGGTGACCCACGAAAACGGCTACTGCTGGGGCTGCGAGACCGACCCGAACACGGCGGTCACCTCGGTCGACGTGTCCAATCCGACCGACGTCGAGCAGATCGACCAGCTGCGCTTCGTCGCCAACGAGCAGGACGGCGGCTGGGGCTGGAGCGGCCAGCGCAGCGTGACCACGACCGACGAGCGGCTCTACGTCGCCGGCATGGAGTTCTCCGAGGACTGGGAAAACGGCCACTCGATCATCGACGTCGTCGACATCTCCGACCCGGGCGGCGACCTCGAGAAGGGCGCGAGCATCTCGGTCGCCGGGCAGATCACCAGCCGCTGGCAGATGGACGAGTACGACGACGTGCTCCGAGTCGTCAGCCAGCCCGGCACCTGGGGCAGCACCAACCCGCCCGTCATCGAGACCTTCTCGATCGCGTCGGCTTCGAACATCGCGCCGCTGGGCAGCACCACCATGCAGCTGCCGCGACCCGAGTCGCTGCGCTCGGTTCGCTTCGACGGCGAGAAGGGCTACGCGATCACCTTCGAGCGGACCGACCCGCTGTTCACCCTCGACTTGTCCGATCCCGCCCAGCCGCGGCAGGTCGGCGAGCTCGAGATTCCCGGCTGGGTGCACCACATGGAGCCCCGCGGGGATCGCATTCTCGGTCTGGGCTTCGACCCGACCAGCGAAGAGGGCGCGCTCAACGTGAGCCTGTTCGACGTCTCGGACTTCGACGCGCCGCAGATGATCTCGCGGGTGCACTTCGGCGGTGACTGGGCGTCGTTCGCCGAGGACCAGAACCGAATCCACAAGTCGTTCGCCATTCTCGAGGAGCTCGGGCTGCTGCTCGTGCCGTTCTCGGGCTGGGAATACGACGATGGCGACGACTACGGCTGCTGGGGGCGCTACCAGAGCGGTGTGCAGCTGGTGGACTGGTCGGACGACACCCTCGGTCTGCGCGGCGTCGCTCCGGCGCATGGTCGAGCTCGACGCGCGCTCATCCACAAGGACCGCATGATCGCGATGAGCGACAAGTCGGTCGAGGCGTTCGACATCGCCGACCGCGACGCGCCGCTCAAGACCGACGACCTGCCGCTGGCCAAGAGCGTCAGCCAGGTGGGCTTCGGCGACGGGCTGGTGGTCAAGCTTTCGCAGGATTGGTGGACCGAGCACGTCTCGCTCGAGGTGGCCGCGGAGGCCGACGCCGAGTCGCCGGAGTCGGTCGGCAGTATCGACCTCAACGAGGTGCTCGAGGGCGACAACGGCATCGAGGGTTGCTGGTACTGGGGGCTGTACAACTCCGAGATCGTCGTCAACGGCAGCTACGCGTACCTCGTGCGCGAGCAGTACAACTACGGCGACGAATACGGCTACGGCTACAACTCCACCACGCTGCTCGACGTCTTCGATCTGACGGACGCGGCGAATCCGACCTACGTCCAGACCGTGGATCTCGAGATGCCGCTGGGCTGGCACGGCAACGCGTTCGTGCGGGTGGATGAGCAGCGTCTGCTCCGCGTCGGGGACTCGCTCGTCATTACCGGCAACGGTGGGCGTTGGATCGAGGATGACTGGACGACCGAGTCCTCGGTCAAGTTCGTCGACCTCACCGACCCGGCGGCGCCGGTGGTCCGCAAGACCATCGATCGCGAGGAAGGGCTCGCGCACGGTCGCCTGCAGGCCTACGGCGACACGGTGGTCTCGTGGCACATGAAGTCGGCCAACGACAACGCCAGCAAGGTGCGCTTCTACCTCGACCGCTTCGACGTCTCGAACGCCGCCGCGCCCCAGGCTCAAAAACCGGTCAACGTGCCGGGCGTGGTCGCGGGCTTCGACCCCGACAGCGACCGTGCGGTCACGGTGGACTTCCAGCTGCAGGCCATCTCCGCGACGTCGGACGAGTGCTACCAGCAGGCCAAGGTCCACAACTACGACTGGGAGCGCAACCGCTGCATGCTCGCCCATCGCGACATCAAGGTCGTCGAGCTCGAGGACAACACGGCGCGGCTGCTGTCGGTGGCCGACGTCGAGGGCGAGGAAGGCTCGCTGCGCTCGATCGCGGTGTCCGATTCGCACATCTTCGGCCACGTCATGGATGGAACGTGGTGGTGGGATCAGGAGACCGGCCTCGAGCAGGTGCCGAGCGACTCCATCGCGGTCCTCGACGGCTGGGCGGATTCGGGCATGCGACTGCAATCCAAGACCCAGGTCGGCCACGGCGGCTGGTGGCTCGGAGTGCTGCGCGCCGTCGGTGACTCGGTCGTTTTTCACCTCGACGGTGGGCTCGCGGTCCTCGATGCCGAGCAGCCGGACGAGCCCGAGGTGAAGATGAACGAGCTGTACGGCTGGGGCTGCTGGGACGTCGACATTCACGACGGCCAGGCCGTGTGCGCCACCGGTGAGTGGGGCCTGCAGCTGGTCTCGGTGGATTGAGCGCCACCAGGGGACGAATCCGAAACGGCCGCGCCCGACTCGATCGGGCGCGGCCTTTCGCGTCGCATCGGACGGCGATCGTGCGGAGGCGCTCACGCTCGCACGAGAGAGCCTGAAACACGACGAGGATCCACAGGCACCACGCCCAGATCGAGGCGCGCCGGTGAAGGCGTGGCTCGATGAGCGGCAGTGACAGCGCGGACGGTGACCCTTATCCTGACCAGGATGGGCTCCCGGTGGCTGCTTGCACTGTCGATCGCGCTCGCTTCCTGCACGGACGGACGGGCCCCGGATACGGCCGCGTGCGCCGAGCCGGCGGCGCGGGTTTATGATGAACCGGTCGCTGACTCGCCCCAACCGATCGCCGCTCCACCGCTGGCTCGCCGCGAGGACGTCTCGGACGTTCTGCACGGCGTGGTCGTCCCCGATCCGTATCGCTGGCTCGAGGACGAGGACGATCCGGAGGTCGCGGCGTGGGTGAAGGCGCAGGACGACTGGGCACGTTCGCGGCTGGACGCATTGCCCGAGCGTGAGGCCATCCGGGCGCGGATCGCCGAGCTGATGTACGTGGAGCGTCGCGGGCCGCCCACGATTCGCGGGGGACGATCGTTTTACGTCACCAAGGGCGCACGCGACGAGAAGTACACCTACTGGGTCGAGTACGACGGCGAGCGCCGGGTGCTGTTCAACGCCAACGAGCTGCCCGAGGACGGCAGCATCACGATGAACGGCATCGGGCCGAGTCCAAGCGGTCGCTACTGGGCGTACTCGATGTCACGCAACAACGCCGACGCGGCGACGATGTTCATTCGCGACGTCGAGACCGGCGAGGATCTGCCGCAGGACGTGATCGACGGGGCGCGCTACGCCTGGCCGTCGTGGCTGCCCGACGAGAGCGGCTTTTACTACACGGGGCTGCCGACCGATCCGGACATTCCGCCGGCCGAGATGCCGGGTCACGCCTCGGTTCGCTTTCATCGGATCGGCACGCCGCACGCCGCCGACGTCGAGGTTTATCCCGCGCTCGGGGATCCCACCACGTTCATCGGCTCGCAGGTCTCGCGGGATGGTCGGTGGCTGGTGCTCACCGTATCGCGCGGCTTCGATTCCAACGACGTGTGGATTGAGGACCTCGAGGGGCGAGACGACCCCGGCGACAGGGCGGACTTCATCCCGGTGGTGGTGGGGCAGCCGCACCACTATGGAGTGCGTGTCCACGAGGGCACGCTGTATGTCGAGACCGACGATGGGGCCGATCGGTCGCGGGTGATGGTGGCCGATGCGACCAAGCCCGCGAGGGAGCACTGGCGCGAGCTCATCGGCGAGTCCGACGGCACGCTCGAGGCGGTACGCATTCTCGGCGGGCGGCTCGTCGTGACCTACCTCGAGCGAGCTCACAGCCGCGTGCTGACGTACGAGCTCGACGGCACCTTCGTGCGCGAGCTGGATCTGCCGGGGATCGGAACGACCGGAGCGGTGCACGGGCATCCGGAGCAGGACACTGCCTATGTCGGATTCACGTCGTACACCGAGCCGGCGCGGCTCTACTCGACCTCGGTCGCCGACGGGGGACTCGAGCTCTTCTTCGCGCCCGACGTGCCGGTCGATGCCACGCGCTACGAGACGGAGCAGGTCTGGATCGACAGCAAGGACGGCACGAAGATCTCGGCATTCGTGGTCCGTCGCAAAGGGATTGCGCTCGACGGCAGCCACCGCGTGTTGCTCTACGGCTACGGCGGCTTCAACGTCAGCCTCACCCCGGGCTTTGCTGCCTCGGCGATCGCGTGGCTCGAGCAGGGGGGGGTCTACGTGGTCGCAAACCTGCGTGGGGGCGGCGAGTACGGCGAGCCCTGGCACCGCGCGGGCAAGGGCGAGCACAAGCAGAACACCTTCGACGACTTCATCGCCGCGGCAAAGTGGTTGATCGCGGCCGGCTACACCAAGCCGGGGCGGATCGCGATCCAGGGAGGGAGCAACGGTGGCCTGCTCGTCGGGGCGGTGGCGACGCAGGCCCCCGAGCTACTCGGCGCCGTACTGTGCGGCGTGCCGCTGCTCGACATGATTCGCTATCACAAGTTCGGATCGGGCCCGACGTGGATCAGTGAGTACGGGTCGGCCGATGATCCCGACCAGTTTGCAACGCTGTGGAAGTACTCGCCGTACCATCGCATCGACGGGCAGACGCTCCCCCCGCTGCTGATGCTGGCGTCCGATCACGACGACCGGGTCGACCCGATGCACGCGCGCAAATTCGTCGCCGCGGCGCAGCACACCGGAACGGATGCGTGGCTGCGCGTCGAGAAGAACGCCGGCCACGGTGGTGCCGACCTGGTCCGCGCCTCGGTGGATCGGGCCGCGGACTCGGTTGCGTTCGCTCGCTGGGCGCTGGGCGCTCGCTAGTGCGGGTCAGAAGCGACCCGCGAGGGTCATCCCGGTGAACTCGGGGGAGAGGTTCGGTGTGAGCCGGACCTGCTCGGGGCGGAAGAACAGCCGCTCACGGCTCTTGCGTTCCTTGTTGTAGATGATGCCGTAGCCAAGCAGACCGGCGCCGCTGGCGATGGTCGACGACATGAACTGCTGACCGATGAGGTAGCCGCTGTAGCGACGGCGCACGCACGGGCCGTAGTCCTCGATCGGGTTGGTCGGGCAGCTCAGCGTCCGTGGGATCAGGCCCCACAGGACGACCTTGCCGACGATGCCCAGACCGAGCAGGCCGCCGCCGAGACCGGCAAACAGGATGCCGTTGCGGTCGTGATTGCCGCTGTAGACGTAGCTCGAGGCTTCCCAGCGACCGCGCACCAGACCTGCCGCCGGCGCGAGGGCGTAGGACGCGTCGTTGGCGATCCACTTGAGGACCGTGAGACCGAGCATGCTGGTGACCTTGGTCAGACAGCTCGAGACCGTGCCTCCGACGTCACTGCCGTCGGCTCCCTCGACGCAGCTTCGCGAGATCAGGCCGGCGAGCGCGCCGGTCGAGGCCCAGGCCACGGCTCCCGCTGCGCCCGCGCCGATCATCAGGCCGATGCCCTTGCGCCCGCTCGGCGGGGGCGCCGGCTTCTTCGTGATCCCGCTGCCGCCGGCGACCGTCCCGTCGCCACCCGTCGGGGGCGCGGCCGGGGTCGCGGTCGCGGGGGCCTCGGCGGGACCAGGCGCTGCCCCGGCGTCGGTCGGCGTTCCCGCCTCCTCCGGCACCGTGTCCTCATCGCCCCACTCGTCGCCCGTGCCGTCGTCCGGCGGCGCCGATTCGGGCTGCCCCTCGGCGGCAGTCGGGGGGGCAGCCGCAGGAGCGGCGGCGGCAGCAGCGATGCGGTCGGTTCCGAGCCCAGGACCGACGGCCAGCGCCGACGCCAGCATGAGGGAGGCAGCAGCAGTCATCGGGGCTCAGCGTAGCCGCCGCACATCGCGGGGGTCAATGAAGCAGGGCGCTTTGGGGCGTGTGGGGTGCGTGCCGCCACAACCCTACCGTCGTCAACTCTCGGGCTTGAATGAGTCGCAGTCGAGTCCCGTCGATACCACTCCGACTTCCGCCTTCCAGCGGGAGCCGACCTCTGTGGAGCCCCAAAGGCCCTCGGCGACTTCGCACTCGTGCGTCTCGTTCTCTTTGGGATCGACGAACAGAAGCTCATAGGTTGCGGTCTTGTCGCCGATTCGCTCGCAGCCCTTGCATTTGCCCTCTTTGGCGAGCTTGACCTCCGGCCAGTGCGGCTTGGGCTCCTTGGACTGCCCGTCGGCGGTCTCGGTACGGACCGTCTTCCACTTGTCGATCTTGTAGCGACACTTTTGGTCGTAGACGGGCTCTTCCCGGTACTTGGGCTTGCACTCCTTGACCTCCTTGAAGGTCCCGTCCTTGTTGTCTTTCCGGCGGGTCTTGCACTCCTCGCCGTCCTTGATCTTCTTGGTGCTGCGCTTCTCCTTGCTGCTCGAGATCTTCTTGGCGCCGCGCGGCATCGAGTCGCACCAGTCGGATTCGGTGACGGTGTCGTAGCGCTCGACCGCGATCGCGCGCTTCCAGCGGTGACCCTCGACCTCCACCGTGGTCTCGCGCGTCCAGAAGAACAGCACGTAGATGAGGATGCCGAGCACGACCACGATCGGGATCGCGATGAGGGCGATCTTGGCGCCCGTGCTCATGCCGGACTTGGTGCCGACCTTGCCCTGAGCTGCGGCGACCTGGGCGTCGCGTCGGTCGCGAATCTCTTGCTTGGCCGCGCCGACGTTCTCGCCCGCAAAGCCTTCGCCCACGCCAGCGAGCTGATCGCCGCGCCCGGCGACTTCCTTGGTTGCGCCCTCGAGTGGCATCCCGCAGCCCGCACAGAAGGTTGCGTTCGCGCCGTTGGGCGTGTCGCAGCCCGCACACATCTTGTCCGCGCCGTAAAAGACGTGGTTTTGAACCGCGACCTTGTCTTCGTCGCTCGGGTAGTAGCGGTAGTTCGGGTCCTGGGGCGCACCGCAGGCCGGGCAGTGGCGATGCGTGACGCCCAGCAGCTTGCCCGTACCGCAGCGCGGACAATCCCAGAGCATCTCGTAGGTGCCGGCGTCTCGCTCTTGCATCTGTGGCGGCGAGTCTATCAGCCGCACTCGCCGGGATCGTTGGCATCGGCGTCCGTACCCCCCGCGAGTGCCTCGCAGGAGTTGCCGTAGTCCATGCCATCACATCCACACACCGGATCGAAGATCAGCGGGCAGAAGGGCGGCAGGGGGAAGCACTGACCCGGCATGCCCGCGCCGCAAAGATCGTCGGGGTAGTCGCAGACCATCTCGTCGGGACACGGATTGTCGGGGCTGCAGCCGTCTTCGCTCGTGTCTTCGCCGCCGGTCTCGGGGAGCCCGGTGATGCCGCTCTCCGCGTTGCCGTCGTCGGTGCTCGTTCCGTCGTCGCTGGTGCCCGAGCCGGTGGTGGTCTCTTCGTCCCCGGTGGTCGAGTCTTCGGACGTCGAGTCGTCCGGCGCAGGCGGGATCGCCGTGTCGGCCTCCGCTTCGCCTTCGCCCACCCCGGCGGTCGTGTCAGCGGCGGTCGTGCCCGAGTCCGTGCCGCCTTGGCTCGCCGAGCCTCCGCCTTCCTCGGAGGCCGCGCTCGCGCTGGGATTGGCGTCCACCGACGAGGTACTGGACGTGGCCGCGCCGCTGCCCGTGCCGTCGGCCCCGGCGTCGCCGCTGCCGTCCATCTCGCCCTCGCCGCAGGCGGCCCCACCCGCTGAGAGTCCGAGCACCAGGGCCCAGCGCATACCCGAAGTCATGGCGCGGATTGTACGGACTGGGGGGGGCCCCCGCGACCTGTTCACCCGGACGGCTGCCGATCAACGATCGGGGCTCGGATTGCGATTGACGGTACCCAGGCCCGCCGGCACGAGCTGGTCGGTCAGGAACGGAACCTCGGCTCCACCGAGCAGCGCGTCGATCCCTGCCGGGTCCGATGGCTCATAGGCGGCGACCAGGTCGCGGGCCGACGCGGCAAGCTCACGAGCGCGGGTGGGGTCCCGTTGTTCGGCCCACAGAGCCTGCCCGAGCGCGAGCTGGGTCTCCGCGAGGTTGAGGCGATCCTCGTTCTCGTTGTCGCGGATCGTCAGGGCCCGCTCGAGGTGCTCCACGGCGGTGGCCGAATCATCGCTTGCGAGCGCGCAGCGACCCACACCGGTCAGGGCGTATCCCAGCAGTGGGTGGTCGGGCGGCAACGAGTGCTCCCAGACATCGAGCGCCTTGTCGTACTCCATGCGGGCTTCGACGAACTGCCCGGCGGCCCACAGCGAGTTGGCCACGTTGAGATGGGCGACCGCGAGGTCTGGGTGGTTGGTGGGCAGGGTCGCGCTCCAGACCTTGACCGCGCGGTGGAGCGGATCGAGCGACTCGCGGTGCCGACCCTGGTCCGCGAGCGCAAGGCCGAGGTTGTTGAGCGCATAGCCGAGGTCGCGGTGCTCGGGCCCCAGCTCGCGTTCGAGCAGCTCGAGCGCGCGGCGGTGGGCGGCCTCGGCCTCGGCAAACTCTTCCTTGGCTCGATGAGCCAGGCCGGCTCGGTCCTCGACTGCTGCAAGGTCGCGGCGTGCCTTGGCGTGCAGGAGCGCTCCGTCCGGATCGTCGGCCGAGATCGGAGGCCACTGCTGCCCGCGCACCGGTTGGTCGAGCACCCATCGCGCGCGGACGAAGCTTGCGTCTGCCTTGCGGGGGTAGTCCGCGCCGAGCATGGCCGAGCCGAGCTCGGCGAGCGACACGCCCACGAGTCGGTGCTGGCTTCCGAACAACGCCTCGCGCGTTTCGAGGGCCTCGCTGTGGGACTCCATCGCGCTCTCGTAGCGGCCGACGCCCGATTTGCCCAACCCCAGCAGCGAGTCCAGCTCGGCGAGCGTCGGACCGCCGACGCGGCCGGCCATCTCGAGTCGGGACTTGGCGCGGGCAAAGGCGTCTGTCGCCTCGTCGAATCGACCGGTCGAGGCTCGAATCCGTCCACGCGTCAGCTCGAGCGCCGCCTCGAGGTCCGCAGGTTGACCCGCACGCGCAAGCGATGTCTGGGCCGCGAGCAACAGCCGCATGCCTTCGCGGCTGCGATCGCGGGCGTGCCCAACGAGGTCGGCGAGCTCGATCCATAGCTGTGACTCGAGCCGCGGCATGGCCGTGCGCCCCGAGAGCAGCACCGCTTCTTGGAGCTCGTTTTCGGCCTGGCGCAGCTCGCCGACTGCCCGGTGCGCGCGCGCTCGCGTGAGCAGAACGGTGGCTTGCAGTCCCGGGTCGTCGAGCGCCTGTGCTCCACTCGCCAGCCCATCGACGAGCTCGAGGGCGCGGTGAGGCTGACGAAGCGGGAGGCGGGCGTTGGCGGCAGCGAGCTTGGCCCGGATCTCCCGCTGGCGAGCCGAGGGGCTGAGGTCGGTTGCGACGAGCTCGCCCCCGTCTGCGCACGCCGCCGGATCGGGCATTGCATCGATCACCCACGGCCCCTGCAGCACGCCGAAGGTACTCGCATCGGCGACGGCGTCGGCGAGGGCTTCGGTCTGCTGCCGTTGCTGCTCGAGGCACAGCAGCGCGGGCACCTCGCTCGGGTCCGGGCCGCGCGGGGCAGGCTTGACCGAGACGCGACACACATCGAGGTACTGCTCCTGCCAGCGCTCGACCCAGTCGGCCATTGCGGCGTCGATCGCCTGGGACACCGATGGTGCGTGCGCCAGGTCGCTCTGAGCGAGCGCCGTCGAGACGGCATCGCGCCGCGTGTCGTCCCAGGTCTGGTCGATTGCCGACGCTGCGTCGGCGCATCGATCGTCGACCGGCGGACGCGAAGCGAGATACGCGACGGTGATCAGCGAGCCGACGCCGAGCGCGGAGCCGATCATGATCCACGGCGGGCGGCTCTCCTCGGGGTCACGCTGCAGCTCGGCGAGCAGCGCGTCCATGGACGGCCAGCGGTCACTGGGCTCGGTGGACAGCCCCCGCACGACGACGTCGCGCAACCAGGTGGGGACTCCGGAGTTCTTCGGAGGGGGACGGACGCGCCCATCGAGTACGTTCATCGCCAGCGACGTCACGCTCGTCCCCGCGAACGGCCGCTCTCCGTAGAGCGCTTCGTACAACGCAACGCAGAACGAGAACTGGTCGGCGTGCGGCGCTGGTTTGCCGCCTTTGTGTTGCTCGGGCGCCATGTAGGCCGGCGTCCCGAGCAGCGCGCCGGTGCGGGTGAGCACGAGCTGCTGGGGCGCGGTGATCCTGGTGCCGGGGTGCGAGCTCGATGGCAGCTCGGGTCCACCGGCAGTGCGGGCCAGGCCGAAGTCCATCACCAGCACGCGGCCGTCGCGACCGATCAGCACGTTGTCCGGCTTGAAGTCGCGGTGCACGAGCCCGGCGGCATGAGCCGAAGCCAGACCGCGGCCGGCCTTGACGAAGCCCTCGACGATCTCGGGCCAGTCGCGATGCTGCTGCTCGAGCCACTCGCGCAGGGTGACCCCGTCGACGAACTCCATCGCGACGAACACCCGGTCGCCGAACATGCCGACGTCGTGGACCGTGATCACGTTGGCGTGGCTGAGCTTGGCCATCGCCTGCGCTTCGCGAAGCAGGCGGGAGCGTCCCCCGTCGGTTGCGGTCTGGGTCCGCATGTTGGGGTGCATGACCTTGAGCGCGATCTTGCGGTCGAGCTGAGGGTCGAATGCGCCGTAGACCACGCCCATCCCGCCGGCGCCAATCCGCTCGAGCACGGTGTAGCGCCCCAGGTGCGCGCCGCGATCGAGCTTGGGCGCCTCGACCTTCGCCTCCTCGTCGGGCGTCGGCTCCCCGAGCATCGTCGTGCGGAGGGCCTCCCCAGAGCCGCTCAGGCTTCCGTCGAGGCTCCCGTCGAGGCTGGGATCGCGGCTCATGAAACGCTCAGCCCAGCATGCCAGGGCCCGGGGCGGACCAAAAGCGGCGCCTCCTGCTAAGTTTTTGTCCAGGTTTGCCCAGTTTGCCGACCAGTGGACTGCCCGTTGCGACCACCCACCGACAACGTGCGCAGTAGGTTGGACTTTCGCAGGTGATGATGACGTCCCTGAGCGGTACCCGGATGGTCAGTCCACCCTCTTTGCTGCGCAGCACCTTGCGCGCCCTTTTGGTGCCGAGGCTGCTGATCCCGATCGTGGTGATGAGTGTGCCGCTGGTCATCGCGCAGACCCGGCTGTCGGCCGATCCGTGGGCGGGACCGCTCGGCGCGCTGATGTGCGTGGTGTTCTTCCTGCTCGCCCCCGCGAGCTGGCGTGCTTTGTTTCCGCCGGACGAGCCGCGCCGGACGTTCGCCGCGCCGTTCGGGCGGGTCATCGTCTACGCGGTGTCCGGCGCGGGCACCGTGATGATCGTCGGCTCGGTGATCCCCGACCTGCTGGGCATGCAGCCCACCCTGATGACCTCGGACATCAGCCTGTGGGTGTCGGTGGCGCTGTTTTGGGTCGGCGGTTACGGGCTGGGTCACGCGATCGACATGGAGCAGAGCCTCGCTCGGGAGCGCGCGCGGGCGGAAACGCTGCGGCAGGAGGCCGAGCGGGCGCAGCTGCTGGCGCTGCGCTCGCATCTGGACCCGCACTTTTTGTTCAACACACTCAACGCGATCGCGGAGTGGTGCCGCGAGGACGGCGAGACGGCAGAGCGCGCGACGCTGGCGCTGTCGGACATGCTTCGCACCGTGCTCAAGGGCACGCAGGTTCCGGCGTGGCCCTTGGACCGGGAGCTCGAGCTGTGCCACACGCTGCTGCGGCTCCATCGGGTGCGCGACCCGGAGCGACTGTCGATCGATCTCGCGATCGCCGATCCGTTGCCGGGCCTCGAGGTTCCGCCGATGGTGCTGCTGCCGCTGGTCGAAAATGCGGCCAAGCACGGTCCCGGTGCGGGACACTCGGGGACGATCTCGCTGCGCGCCCGAGCCGAAGCGCGCAACTTCGTGTTCGAGGTCGACAATCCCGGCGAGTTTCGCGGCCGACGTGACGGCGGAGAAGGGCTTTCGATGGTCGAGCGTCGTCTCGACCACGCCTACGGAGGCCGCGCCCGATTTTCCATCGAAGGACGCGGGGAGCGAACGGTGGCCCGCGTCGCGATTCCCTTGAACTGTACGAGCCCGGAGATGAATGCATGACCGAAGAGTCGAGGACCGATGAGCAAGCGCTGCGCGTAGCGGTGGCCGACGACGAGCTGATTGCCCGCAAGCGCGCGACCCGATTGCTCGAGGCGCTGCCCGGGGTCACGGTCGTCGGTGCGTTTGCGTCGGCCGACGAGGTCCTCACCCGCGTCGGCGAGGGCGACGTCGACGTGCTCGTGCTCGACATTCAGATGCCGGGACTGTCGGGCCTGGATGCGCACGCGCTGCTGCCCGACGACGGACCCGAGGTGATCTTCGCGACCGCTCATCCCGAGCATGCGGTGGAGGCGTTCGAGCTCGGCGCGGTCGACTACGTGCTCAAGCCGATCGACGTGGCGCGGCTCGGCAAGGCCGTCGAGCGGGCGCGCTCGCGATGCGCGATGGCGGCTGGCGTGGCGACCGAGAGCGATGCGGCCGGGCCTCGCCTCGATCGCATTCCCGTCAGCACGCGCGAAGGCATCGTGCTGGTGGACCCGGTGGACGTCAGCCACGCGGTGTTCGACGGCAGCCTCGTCACGCTGCACACGGTCGGCGGCGACGCGCACCTCGTCGATGGCACGCTGCAGGACCTGCAAGGCCGGTTGCCCGGCGATCGTTTCGAGCGTGTGCATCGGCGCGCATTGATCAACCTGCGTGAGGTGGCTCTGCTCAAGCCGACCGAGACCGGCGGCTACGTCGCAGAGACGCGTGGCGGGGGGCAGGTGCCCGTTTCGCGCCAGTCGGCGCGCAAGCTTCGGCGTTGGCTCGGGCTGTAGCGGCGTCGGTCTGGCGGCGGTCGGCGGCGGGTCGGCTACTATGAATGCATGCGGAGGGGCGCGGCCGGGAACCGGTACGGCGTGGGGCTGTCGATTGCCTCGCTGCTGCTCGCGTGCACCTTCGGTACCGACGCGGCAAGCGGGGGCGGCGACGACGAAGACGGGCAGACCGAGGGGGCGGCAACCACCGGGACTGCAGGGGCGGCCACAACGACGGGCACCGACACGTCACCGAGCGACGGCGATGACGCCGACGACGACGATGACGATGACGACACGACGCCGTCCGATTCGACCGGGCCCGGAGACGACGATGACGATGACGACGACGCCTCGACCGGTGACCCCGTCGACTGCGGCGCGACCTACCACGTCGAGGCCTGGGCCTCCGACGCGGCGGTGGTCGAAGCGCCGATGACGGTCGGCCCCGGCTGGACCGACATGGACGCCCAGGTCGCCTACACCGCCCAGGACGACGGCACGGTCACCTTTGTGCTCGACATTCCCTGCGCTGGTCCGCACTACGCCTGGGCGCTGGTGTGGGACCGCTTCCGCGGGGGGAACTCCTGCGGAGCCGAGCACGCGGACTCGTTCTTCTTCGCCGTCGACGGTGGGGGATACGACGGGATCTGGGCGTACGGCTGCGAGAACTGCAACGGCAACGACTCCGACTGGTACTGGGCCCGCGTCAGCGACTACAGCAGCGCGGTGAGCTGCAGCGGCGGCGAGACCATCGCGCCGGAGTTCGACGCCGGCAACCACACCCTGAGCTTTCGCGGGCGCGAAGACGGCAGCTTCGTGCTCCCCGAGCCCGATGTGTCCGCCATGGTCGGCGTCGTTGTCTCCAACGACCCCGACTTCGATCTGTCGTCGGTGGTGATTCCTTAGGACTCAGCGCCTGGGGTTGTCCACGTCCGAAAACAACTCCCTGAAGGTCTTTGTCGTGACGAAGACCGCTTCCTCGGCGGTTGGGAACCGCTCGTAGAACTCCTCGATGGCGGCGCGATGCCGGTCCGATGGTTCGTCCCACGTGACCTGGTAGGGCACGATCTGCTGACCCCCGCGGGTTACGAAATCGACTTCCCCCTTCCCCTTCCAGTAGAACACTTCGCGGTGGCGTCGACGGAGGGCGAGGTGGGTTGCGCACTCGAGTGCCTTGCCGCGGTCTTGGCCGGTTGCCGTCGCAACGACGCGACGCAGGCCCGTGTCGATCGGGTAGTACTTCTTGTTTCGGTTTGCGCGCTTCCGTTCTGAAAAAGCGAAGAAGGGCACGCCGAACAGTAGGTACGCGGACTCGCTCGCTTCCAAGTACGCCGCCGCAGTCTCCACAGCGATGCCAACGGCGCCGGCCACTCGTCGCAGGCTCAGCTCGGACCCCGAAGACTCGTACACCATCTGGATCGCTTGTCGGATCGGCAAGCTCGAGCGGGCACCGATGCGCTCGCGAATGTCTCGTTCCACGATGTCGTGGAAGTACTGGCGCAGAAGCATATCCCCGTCGGAACGGGCGAGCGGCTCCGGAAACCCGCCACTTTCGAGAAAGCGCGGCAGCGAGAGCCGGGCCTTCTTCCCTCGGGCTTCGTCGAGGTCGAACGGGTACAGCTCCACCGTGAGGTGCCGACCGGTCAGAGCGGTGGACAACTCACCCGATAGCAATCGGGCGTTCGAGCCCGTGACGATGAAGAGGTTGCCCCGCGGTCGGTCGAGTTGGGAGCGCAGCCATTTCTGCCACCCATCGACGGCCTGAATCTCGTCGAGGAAGAACGCAAGTTTCTTGGCCCGGCGGTGTCGACTCCGGAACTGTTCGACCAACGCATCGAGCAGCTCGTAGGTGAGGTTGTTGACGAGACGGGGGTCTTCGAAGTTGATGAGCGCGCAGCGAGCCGGATCCAGCCCGTAGTGGGAGATCAACTGACGAAGAAGCGTCGACTTCCCACACCGTCGAACACCCTGGACGACGAGACAGATCGAGTCGGAAAGCTCGTCGGGGAGCCCGACGTTTCGTGGGACTGATGCAGGTATCTCCCCATCCCAGTAGCTCCAGGTCTCTGCGACGCTGAGAACATCGACTTCGGGCACCGCTGTCGACCATACCCGACAGTGGTAGTAGTGTCGAGTACGTTCGACACTAGACGCCGTGTCGAACGCACTCGACACGCGGAACCAGACCGCGGCGCACCAGCACGCGGCGCACGGTCGAGGCGGACACCGGAAACCCGCGCTCGGTGAGGCGACGGGCGAGGCGGCCCCGGCCCCAGTCGGGGTTGGTTCGAAACAGCCTGGTGATCGCATCTTCGACGACGGCGACGAACTGCGGGCTGCGGCGCACGCAGCGTTCGGCCATCCGCTGCAGCGCGGCCATGCCCCCGGTTTCGAGCTCCCAGCGGGCGTTGTCGATCTCCTTGCGTGGTAGCCCCGACCGCCGGCTCGCCTCGGCCAGCGATCCCAGCGCTTGGGTGAGTGCGATCGCCTCCTGCCAGCGCTCGATCCGCCGCCGCACCTGCTCTCGATAATCCACCATCTGCGATGTACCCCGCGCGGGGCAGACGTTCCGAAAAGTTGGAGGCGGGCGGGGTGGGAGTGTGACTGGAGCAATCGCGCCGCCGTGTCCGGTTTCGGTGCGTTCGCGTTCGATCACGACCACGATCACGACCACGACCACGACCACGACCACGATCACGGCCACGGCCACGGCCACGTTCGGCCGCGGACATCTATGTTCCGGACTGCGACCAGGCGGGCTTCAGCCTTCGGGGCCGATGTAGTCTGTCAGGTCGCCGCCGCCGAGCTCGTACAGCGTGTTGGCCAGGCTGCCGACCCAGAAGTGGTTGAGTGCGCCGTAGCCGAAGCCTTCGACGGCGGCGGCCCCGGTGCTCTCGACGTAGGAGAACAGGTTCTCCTGCACCCATCCATTGTCGGGATCGAGGCGGTACTGGCCGATGAAGTTGCTCGTCATGTCCGAGACGTAGACGAACGGGGTGCCGGTGGTCAGGTCGGTGACGACCTCGATGCCGTCCATGTGATCGCCGGCGAGCAGCGGGTACTCGAACGACCACCCCCAGGTCTGCGTGGCGGAGTCGTACTGCATGACGCGGCGCGCCATCTCGTTGCCCGAGTACCAGATCTCGTTGATGTCGTCGTAGCCGAGGAAGGACAGCGACTGGAACGCGTTCATCGGCATCCACGCGGGATGCACCGCGACCTGGGTCTCGGTGCCGGTGGCCAGGTCATACTCCGTGATGCCGTTGGTCGGACCGGTCCAGTAGAGCTTGGTGGCCGTGGCGTACAGCTCCATGACGTTGGGGTACGCCTGCGGGTTGTTGACGGGAATCGTCTCGACGAGGGTGAACTGCCGGGTCTCGATCGGACCGGTCTCGTCGGGGTTGTCCGGATGCTGGTTGGGCTCGAACACGCCGTCGCCGTCGCTGTCGAGCAGCTCGACGTCGAGCACGCCCACCACCAGCGTGAACGTCGAGTCCATCGCGACGAAGTAGATGCGGTTTTGCCAGGTGTCGACGTCGGAGACCTGCGAAAAGCCGTCGGGCGACAGGTCGTGCACCGCATACTGGTAGTAGACGCCGGTCGGCTCGGTGCCGCCGATCGGGGCGAGCTGGGTGCATGCGCCCAGCGAGACGTCGCAGACCTCGTTGGCCGCGGGGTCGCATACCTCGACCTCGGTCCACGTGGGCGCGCCGGCGGTGTCACACGACATCACCCGCGGGCCGTGGCACGCGAACTGCCCGTCCAGGCACGCCACGCACCCGGTCCCCGCAACGCAGATCTCGGGGGCGCAGTTGGTCGTGTCCTCGACGCCGCCGTTGCCGTCGCACAGCACCGACATCGAGCCGTCGCACACGATCCCCATCGGCTGGTTGGCGCATGCGAGCGATCCGTCGCCGCCGACGTCGAACTTGGTCTGCGGACCACCGTCCGCATCGTCGTCGTCGTCGCCGTCGTCATCGTCGTCATCGTCGTCGTCATCGTCGTCGTCGTCCGCTGCGGTCCCTCCGTTGGCCGCGGTCGGGTTGACACCCCCATCGGCCGGCGTGTCCTTGTTGTCGTTGGACGTACAGGCGACGATCAAAGCCAATGCAACAGCGCTACGTTTCATGACGACCCCGAGTGTCATGATACCGGATCGAAGACGGGATCACGGGGGGTTGGCGCGGGGGCGACGGACCCCGATCCGGGGCCGTTCAGGCTACAAGACCACGCTCTTCCAGCGTCCGCGGCGAAACACGATGTAGGCGAGGATCGCCGCGAGCGAGTACGCGAGCGCAACGGACACGAAGACGCCACGCGGGCCCATCTGGAACTGGTGCGAGAGCACCCACGCCAGCGGAATCTCCACCATCCAAAAGGCGATGAAGTTGATGATCGTGGGCGTGGTGGTGTTGCCGGCTCCGTTGAACGCGTTGAGCAGGACCATCTCCCACGCGTAGAACACGTAGCCGAACGCGATGATGTACAGCGCGTCGGCGGCCCAGTCGAGCACGCCCGCGTCGTCGGTGAGCAATGACGCCACCTCGCGCGGCCATGCGATGAACACCAGCGAGACCAGGCCGAGAAAAACCATGTTGTAGACGCCCGAGAGGAACGTGGCCCGCTCGGCGCGCTTGGGGTTTTCGGCGCCGAGACTCTGGCCCACGAGCGTTGCGGTGGCGTTGGCAAAGCCCCACGAGGGCAGCAGTGCGAAGATCACGATCCGAATCGCGACGGTGTAGCCGGCGACGACCTCGGAGCCGAACTCCGCGAGGATCCGAACGAGGCCGATCCAGCTCGCGGTGCCGATCAGGTACTGCCCGACGCCCCCGACCGAGAGCTTGAGAATCTTGCCGATGATCGCCGTGGCCGGAGCAAGTGCCTCCCACCGCATCGCAATCCGCGGGCTGCGGGCGAGCGCCTGCACCTGGTACAGCACCCCGATTCCCCGGCCGATGCTCGTTGCCACCGCAGCGCCCGTGACCCCGAGCTCGGGAAACGGCCCGAGCCCGAAAATGAGGCACGGGTCGAGCACGAGGTTGATCCCGTTGGCGATCCACAGCGCCCGCATGGCGTGGGCGGCATCCCCCGCGCCGCGGAACACGGCGTTGAGAATGAACAGCAGCATGATGACGGCGTTGAAGCCGAGCATCACCGTCGCGTACCCGCTGCCCTGCGCGACAACCTGCGGCTCGGCTCCCATGACCGCGAGGATGTCGTCGGCAAACAGCGGCGCCGGAATGCCCACGAGCAGGCCAAAGCCGAGCGCGAGGATCAACGCCTGTCCGCCAACGCGCCCGGCAGCCTCATGGTCGCCTTCGCCGATGCGGCGCGAGACCATGGCGGTGACCGGCATCGCCATGCCGATCGCGACGGCGTAGACCAGGGTGATGACCGACTCGGTCAGGCCGACGGTGGCGACGGCATCCGGGCCGAGCCGGGACACGAAGTAGACGTCGACGACGGCGAAGATCGCCTCCATCGCCATCTCGAAGACCATCGGGATGGCGAGCAGTGGGATCGCCAGGCGCAGCTCGACCCGCGCAAAGTCGCGGTCGCTGCCCGCGAGAGCTTCCTTCAATAGTGCCCACCGCGAGGGGCGGGCCTCGGCCGGCGGGTCCACGACCGCGGGAGGGTAGCCGACCCGGCCGCGGCCGCAACGCGATTGTCGGGGCAGCTACTGCTCGGGGTAGTCCTCGGGCTTGCGCTCGCGCTCGGCCCGCGGGACAGCGCGTGCACGGAGCCGGCCGTCGTCGTCGCGCTCGACGACGAGCCAAAGCCCTTCGCTGATCAATCGATCGATCGGGTCGCTCTCGATGGCTTGAACGTGGTCGAGCATTGGGCCTCCACTGCAACAGTTGTGCAGCCGCCCCGTCGGTTCGTGAGAAACTCGACGAAAGATGTCCAAGTCCGCCAAAGCCCCCACACCGTCCTTCGGCGCGGGCATCGTGAACGAATCTCCCCGCTCGGGGCTCACCAAAACGCTGACCTGGCTCGTTCTCGCGGTGGTCGTGGTCGGCGGAGGGGTGGTCGGCTGGAAGGCGTGGCAGTTCTTCAACGGCCGCGAGCGTGATCCCACCTACGAACCTGACCACCCGGAAAACCTCGGTGCCGTCGATCTCGCCGTGGTTCACCACGAATTGCTCGGGAGCTGGTCGCTCCGGCAGGAGCACAAGTTCGAGATGCGGAACGCCGATCAGCGGATCGCGTCGGCCACCGAACGGGTGCGCGAGGCCATCGCACCGGATCAAAACCTCACCGCGCTCTTCGACGAGCTGGAGGCGCTCGTCGCGGAGGGCAAGCTTCGCAATAGCGCCAAACGCGATCGGGCGCTGTGGCTGACGCGCGCCTGGAACCAGTATCTCGACACCCACGACCAGCCGTATTTTCTGCGGGCGTTCGTGGTGCTCGATCCCAACGCCGAGTTCCACCTCCATAGCTACGAAAAGGTCGGAGAGCTGACCGCGAGCCTGGACGGCGAGGACGAGCGGGTGCGGC
>JGI12316J15310_10000288_pt13 | contig 35712 bp, 37 predicted proteins | sample MarCyaLeptolynsp_FD_15310 | JGI IMG/M metagenome (IMG submission 15310)
TTACCGTCCGCGATCGCATCCCGCGCACCGGCCATGAGCTCCTGGTAGAACTGCACGTTCGCGTAGGACAACAGCATCGATCCCAGCATCTCGCCCGACTTCACCAGGTGATGCAGATAGGCGCGCTCGTACTGCGCGGCGGGGCACGCACTTTCGGGATCGAGGGGCCGCGTGTCCTCGGCGAAGCACGCATTGCGCAGATTGACACGCCCGCCCCAGGTGAAGGCCTGGCCATGGCGGCCCGAGCGGGTCGGCATGACGCAATCGAACATGTCGATGCCACGGGCAATCGCGCCCAGCATGTCTTGAGGCGTGCCGACGCCCATGAGATAGCGGGGCTTGTCTTCCGGCAGGATCGCGGTGGTCACCTCCACCATGTCGAACATGGCCGCCTGCCCCTCGCCCACGGCCAGGCCGCCGACCGCGTAGCCTGGAAAGCCGATCTCCATCAGGGCGCGGGCACTCTCGTCCCGCAAATCCGGGTAGACGCTTCCCTGCACGATACCGAAGAGCGCCTGGCCCGGCGCGGACAGCTCCGCAAAGGCCTTCTTGGACCGCTCGGCCCAGCGCATCGAAAGGTCGAGGGACGTCTTCGCCGCCTCGCGCGTGGCGGGATAGGGCGTGCACTCATCGAGCACCATCTGAATGTCGCTGCCCAAGAGGCACTGCACCTCGACGGCGCGTTCCGGCGTGAGCTCCACCGTTGCGCCGTCGAGATGGGACTGGAATGTCACGCCCTGATCGGTGATGCGCCTGAGCTTCGCCAGCGACATGACTTGATAGCCGCCGCTGTCGGTGAGGATGGGCTTGTCCCAATGCATGAAGGCGTGCAAGCCCCCGAGCTTGGCGACGCGCTCGGCGCCCGGGCGCAACATCAAGTGGTAGGTGTTGCCGAGGATGATGTCAGCGCCCGCAGCGGCCACGTCTTGCGGGAACATGGCCTTGACGGTCGCTGCGGTGCCGACCGGCATGAAGGCCGGCGTGCGGACGATCCCGCGGGGCGTGGTGATGGCGCCGGTGCGCGCCTTGCCATCCCGCGCTTTGACTGAAAAATCGAACTCCCCGCTCATCCTGGCGCCTCCGGACTCAAGAGACAGGCATCGCCATACGAATAGAAGCGATAGCGCTGCGCGATGGCATGAGCGTAGGCGCGCTTCATCGTATCAAGCCCCGAGAACGCTGCGACGAGCATGAACAAGGTCGAACGGGGCAGATGAAAATTGGTCAGTAAGCGGTCCACGAACCGGAAGCGGTATCCCGGCGTGATGAAGATATCCGTGTCGCCGCAAAACGGCTGCATGGCTCCACCCTCGTCGGCAGCGCTCTCCAATAGGCGCAGCGACGTGGTGCCGACAGCCACGACGGCGTTGCCCCGCGCCTTCACGGCGTTCAACGCGGTGGCGGTTTGCGGACTGATGACACCATACTCGGCGTGCATCGTGTGCTCTTGCGTGTCGTCGCCGCGCACAGGCAGGAACGTGCCGGCGCCCACGTGCAGCGTGATGAAGTGGGAGGCAATGCCGCGCCCGGCAAGCGCCTCAATGAGGCCGGGAGTGAAATGAAGCCCAGCCGTGGGCGCCGCTACAGCGCCCTCCTCCCGCGCGAACGTTGTCTGGTAATCGACCCGGTCCTGGTCGTCGGGCGCGCGCTTTCCCGCGATATAGGGTGGAAGCGGCATGGCCCCTTGGGTCTCGATGGCGTCATGGAGGGCTTCGCCCTCGAGGTCGAAACGCAGCGTAACGCTGCCCTCCGCGCCGCGCCCCTCAACGGTGGCGTCCAGCAGGCCGCCGCCGAGCCGGATGCGGTCGCCCGACTCCAGTCTTTTCGCGGGACGCGCCAGGGCCTGCCAGCGCCGGCCGTCGAGCCGCTCGATGAGGGTCAGGGAGACTTGCACGGCCGACTCCCCACGCACACGCTGACCCTTCAGCGCTGCGGGGATCACGCGCGTGTCGTTGAACACCAGCGCGTCCCCCGGCGACAGAAGCGCCGGCAAGTCCCGAACGCCCTTGTCCGCCTGCCCGGCGTCCGCCCCCGGTGTGACCACCAAGAGCCGCGCGGCATCGCGCGGATGCACCGGGCGAAGTGCGATCAGCTCTTCCGGCAGGTCGAAATCGAAGAGGTCGGTGCGCAACGGAGGCCTAAAGTAACCGCACCATGAGTGCGCCCACCAACACGAGAATGGCGCCGCTCACGCGTCCTAGGCTCAATTCGCGCTCGATCAGCTGAAACATGCCAAAACGGTCAAGGAGGAGCGCGGTGAAGAGCTGCCCGGCAATGCCCAGCGCCATGACGGCGGCGATCCCGATCTTCGGCGCCAGCATGAGATTGACCGTGACATAGACCGCACCGAGCAGGCCTCCGCCCAGCAGCATGTAAAGCGGCATGGTCTGCAGCGCGCCGAAATTGGTGCTGCCGCGGGCCAGGAGAAACATGAGCGCGATCAACACGACCGTGCCCACGCAGAACGACATCGTCGCAGCAGAGATGGGATGCCCTAACCGGCCTGCGGCTTCGGCGTTGATGGGCGCCTGCAAAGCGATCATTCCGCCGGCCACGAGCGCGACCAGCGTGAGTAGAAGACCTGGCACCCACATGGGCATCCCCCCTTGTTGCATTGTCAGTCCTTATGCGTCCGCGGCGATCTTCGCCGACACGATCGTATCGGGCGCGGCGGGCGGCTCGCCGCGGTTGATCTGATCGACATTCTCCATGCCTTCGATCACGCGGCCCCAGACCGTGTACTTGCGGTCGAGGAAGGTCGCATCGTCGAAGCAGATGAAGAACTGGCTGTCGGCGGAGTCGGGCGATTGCGCCCGCGCCATGGACACCGCGCCGCGCGTGTGGGGCTCGGCGTTGAACTCCGCCGCCAGTTTCTGGCCGGAGCCGCCCGTGCCGGTGCCGGTGGGATCGCCGGTCTGCGCCATGAAGCCGTCGATCACGCGATGGAAGGGCACGCCGTCATAGAAGCCCTGGCGTGCCAGTTCCTTGATGCGTGCCACGTGGTTCGGCGCGAGGTCGGGCCGCATCTCAATGACCACGTTGCCCTTGCTTGTCTCCAGGGTGAGAGTGTCTTCGGGATTTGCCACGGTACCGGGCCTCCTTTCGATCTTTTTGGGTTTGGCTATTGCTCGATGGTGGCCTTCTTGACGTAGTCGAGCTTGGGGAAGTTCGTGATCAGATAGGCATTGCCTTGAGCTTGGATGCGCCCCTGGTCGGGCCCGCGGCCGCGTGGGGCACCTTCGCCGTAGCCCTTGAAGAACGAATCCACGACGTCCATGCCGGACACCACCTTGCCGAACGGTGCAAAGCCCTGGCCGTCCAGGCCGGCGTTGTTGCCGAAATTGATGAACACCTGGGTCGTGCGAGTGTTGGGCCCGGCCGTGGCAAAACTCACGGTGCCGCGCGTGTTGCTCTCCTTGACCCGGTCGTCGGGAATGCGCGCTTCGCGCCAGACGGCCGACAGATCCGGATTGCCGCTGATGCCAAACTGCACCATGAACCCGTCGATGACGCGGAAGAAGCGCGCGTCGTTGTAGAACCCGTTCTTCACCAGATTGTAGAAGCGGTCGGCGCCCTGCGGTGCCCAGGCGCGGTTCACCTCGATGACGAATGTCCCCTTGGACGTGTCGAACTTCGCCTTATAGACGTCGGGTGCCTGCTCAGTGAGCGACGCCGGATTGCCGAGATTGGCGGCATTGGCGGAACCGTGCACGCTCACGGCGGCGAACAGCATCGCGGCGGTGAAAAGGACAATGGACCTGATGGTCATGGGGTCTCCTCGCGGGGGTTTGGGTTAGGATGTGACTTTCTGCGCAAGCGCTGAGGCCACGATCGGCGGGACGAAGGACGATACGTCCCCTCCCATTGCGGCAATCTGACGAACCAAGCTTGCCGCGATATGGCGCGTGGCCGGCGACGAGGCAAGGAACACCGTCTCGATATCCGGGGCGAGCGACGCATTCATCCCGGCCATCTGCATCTCGTAGTCGAAATCGCCGGCATCCCGTAGGCCCCGGATGATGACCACGGCGCCCGCGGCCCTGGCCGCGTCGACCGTCAGGCTGTCATAGGTGGCGACGTCCAGGCTGAGGCCCATCTCTTCGGCGACGGGCGCGAGCACCGTCTCGGCCAGTTCTACGCGCTCGTCCGCGGTGAACAGCACGCGCTTGTTGTGGTGCGTGCCCACGGCGATCACCAAGCGGTCGACCAGCTTCGCCGCCCGGCGGACGATGTCCACATGGCCGAAAGTGACGGGATCGAAGCTGCCGGGATAGAATCCCACACGCATGCGGCCAAGGCTCCTTGAGGCTTGCGGCGCTTTCTCGCCTTTGGTGCGTTCTCCGCCGATCTGGCGAACGCGTTGAGCCCGTTCTAGCCGCGCTGGCGCCGCGTCGGCAAGGGCGCCGGCCCGCTAATCGCTCCTGGGGCGCTCGGCCCTTTCGCGGTCCGCACCGATAAACGGGCTCAACAAGCAGGCGCCAATAAAAAAGGCCCGGCGATGCCGGGCCTTAGAGAGGTCAGTTTGGTGGTGTTCGTCGCCAGACCTATTTGAGGTCCTGGACATAGGTCTGGGCGCCGTGACCGAACAGATCGCCAAGGTTGAAGCGATAGCCGAAGCCGGCGGACACGATCAGCGGATCGAGGTCGACGTCCGCCCGCACATTGCCGGCTGAGCCCTTCCACTTCACGTCGGTGTTCAGCCAGGTCTTCTTCACGTCGGCGTTGAGGTACCAGCCATTGCCCATGGAAATGTCGAGGCCCGCTTGCAGGGTGAAGCCGACCGCGTCGTCGATCTCGACACTGGTTGCGCCGAGCGCGTTCCGGCCGACGCCCTCATCGAAGAAGGCGATGTATTGCAGGCCGACGCCGCCGTAAGGCTTGAACGTGCCGCCCGGATTGAAGTGGTACTGAAGCGTCAGGGCCGGCGGGAAGATCCAGGTATCGGCGATCTTGCCCAGGCCAGCGATCGCGCCCGTCCCTTCCACCTCGTGCTTGGCGAAGCAGCAGAACAGCTCTGCGGCAATGTTGTCGTTGAAGAAGTAGGTGAGCGTCGTGGCCGGAATGACCTCGTCGCTGACGTCGGCGTTGGCGCCTGGAATACGGGCGCCGCCGGCGGTGACCGTGGCATCCGTATCCGGCAGAACGCCGGTCACCAGGCCACGGATCATGAAATTGCCGTTCTCGTCGCCTGCCAGGGCCGGCTGAGCCCCCAGGGTCGTACTCGCAATCACGGCCCCAGCCGCCAAAAGACCAGTCAGGAATTTATTCATTTCAAACGTCCCCCAGTCATGACGTCAGCCCCAACTGGCCGCCCGCCTTTGTTCTTTCGTATTTTTGAAATGTTGCGGCGCCGTCCTCCAGTCCGGATCGCGTCTCAGGCCTGATAGAAGTCAGCTTTGGTCATATCAGGCCGCGACTGTTGCTCCCGCGCAACGGTTTTTTTGATCTCCATCAAGACTTTGCCGTGGCCCGGGACGCCGGACGATGAGCGCCTCGTCACGCCCCGTGGCGCGCTTGATCGATATCAAAGCGCGAATCGCCCCTTCGACCGACAGCTTGGTTGTACTGGCGGATTTCCGCCGCGTGGGGGATGACCCTTGGTGACACCATCCAGTCTGAAAGCTCGAGAACCGGTCCGCGTGTCGGCCGCGCCGCCCACCAGCCGCGGGTCTGACGCGCCAGGCTCCGTTCTGAACACGCTGGCGGCCCACGGCGCCATCGTAAGGACCCGCCGCGGCCAGTCCGTCTCGCTTTCCGTGGACGGCGCCGAAACGGTCTACGTGGTGCGGACCGGCACGCTGATGCTGCGGGTCGCCTTCCCCGAGGATCTGCGCCAGGTGATCTCGCTACTCTATCCGGGTGACGTCTTCCGCTCCGCCTTCGCCCCACCGGCCGCCTCGGCTCGGCTTTCGGCAGTGAGTCCCGGCGAGGCGCTCCGCTTCCGCTGGGCCGCTTTTGGCGATCTGGCGGCCAAGACCCCTGATATCGATCGCTTCTACAAGGAGGCGGTGGCCAAGCAGACCGCACGGGCTGCGATCCACATGGCCGCGGTCGGCCGGTTCGACTGCCGGCAACGGGTGGCGACCTTCCTCTTGGAGCTGGCGCTCAGGACCGGTGTCCGGTCGCCCTCCGGCGGTCTCGACTTCCAGATCCCGCTCAACCGGACCGAAGTCGCCGACTATCTGGGGCTCAACGCCGACACCTTGTCCCGGACCATGTCGCGCTTGCGCGCCTCGGGCGTGGTGAGCCATCCGGAACGCAATCGGGGACTGGTGCGCGACATCTCCGAGCTCGCCGCGCTCACCCCGGCGGCACCTTCGCTCATGGCGCTTTTCGGCGGAACCGAGACCAGCGCCTGACGCGCAGACCTCCCCTGCTGCCGGTCACTCGGCGGGAGGCTCGTCGACCTCATCCTCGCCAACGCCGTCATTGCCGTTCTCGTCGGGAATATGCTCCACCGACGCCACGCGCTCGTCTTCGGCGGTATCGAACACGATGACGCCTTGGGTGGACCGGCCCATGATGGAAATGCCGTCCACGGGCACGCGGATCAACTGACCGCGATTGGTGACCAGCATGATCTGGTCGCTGTCATGCGCCGGGAAGGAGGCCACGAGCTTGCCGTTCCGCGCATTGACCACCATGCCGATGATGCCTTTGCCGCCGCGGCCAGATACCCGGAACTCATAGGCGCTCGACCGCTTGCCGTAGCCGTTCTCCGAGACCGTCAGCACGAACTCCTCGTGCGCGCTCAGCTCCGCGTAGCGTTCCGGACTGAGCGCCACCTCCTCGGCACCGTCTACCTCGGGCTCGATGTCGGGCTCATAGTCGGCCCCGCCTCGGCGCATCATGTTCGCCTGGCGCACGTAAGCGGCCCGCTCGGCGGCTTCGGCCTCGACGTGGTTCAGAATGGTGATGGAGATGAGCTCGTCGCCCTTGCCGAGCTTGATGCCGCGTACGCCGGCCGATTCCCGCCCCTTGAACACGCGCACATCGGTCGTGGGGAAGCGGATCGCCTGTCCGTCGCGAGAGGTGAGCAACACGTCCTGCTGCTCATTGCAGATCTCCACGCCTACGATGTGATCGCCTTCGTCGAGCTTCATGGCGATTTTGCCGTTCTGGCGGACTTCGATGAAATCGGAGAGCTTGTTGCGGCGGACGCTGCCGTAATTGGTGGCGAACATGACGTCGAGTTTCGCCCAAGACTGCTCGTCCTCCGGCAGCGGCAGGATCGAGGTGATCCGCTCGCCCTCGGATAACGGAAGCAGGTTGACCAGCGCCTTCCCGCGGGCCTGTGGCGCCGCCGCCGGCAAACGCCACACCTTCATCTTGTAGACCATGCCGACGGACGAGAAGAACAGCACGGGCGTATGGGTGTTGGCGATGAAGATGCGGCTGACGAAATCCTCGTCGCGGGTCGCCATTCCGGCGCGGCCCTTGCCGCCCCGGCGCTGGGCGCGGTAAGCCGACAACGGTACGCGCTTGATGTAGCCCTTGTGGGACACGGTCACGACCATGTCCTCGCGCTGGATCAGGTCCTCGTCCTCGACCTCGCCCGCCATGTCGACAATCTCGGTCCGCCGCGGCGTGCCGAACTCGTCCTTCAGTCCCGTGAGCTCGGTCTTGACGATGCCGACGATGCGCGCCCGCGAGCGCAGGATCTCCAGATAGTCGGCGATCTGTTCTCCTAGGCCCTTCAACTCGTCGCCGATCTCGTCGCGGCCAAGCGCCGTCAGCCGTTGCAGCCGCAAATCGAGAATGGCGCGGGCCTGTTCCTCGGAGAGCCGGTAGGTTCCCTTGGCGGACACTTTGTGGCGGGGATCGGCGATCAGCTCGACCAACGCCACGACGTCCTTGGCCGGCCACTCGCGCTCCATCAATTGCGCGCGCGCCGTCGCGGGGTCGGGCGCCTTGCGGATCAGCGCGATCACCTCGTCGATATTCGCCACGGCAATGGCGAGGCCGACCAAGACATGGGCCCGGTCGCGCGCCTTGCGCAGCAAGAACTTGATGCGGCGGCCGACGACCTCCTCGCGGAACTCCGTGAACGCCCGGATCATGTCCTTCAGATTGAGAACTTCCGGGCGTCCGCCGTTCAGCGCCACCATGTTGCAGCCGAACGTCGATTGCAGCGGTGAGAAGCGGTAAACTTGGTTGCGCACGACATCAGCCATGGCGTCGCGCTTCAGCTCGATGACCACGCGCATGCCTTGGCGGTCCGACTCGTCGCGGATGTCGGCGATACCCTCGATCTTCTTCTCGCGTACCAGCTCGGCAATCTTCTCGATCATCGCCGCCTTGTTCACCTGATAGGGAATCTCGGTGATGATCAGCGCATCGCGATCTTTCCGAACTTCTTCAACCGTGACGCGGCCGCGCATGATCACCGAGCCGCGCCCCTTGTGATAGGCAGAGCGGATGCCCTGGCGGCCGAGGATCAAACCGCCGGTGGGAAAGTCGGGACCCGGTACGATCTCGTTCAACGCGCCGATCTCGATCGCAGGATCGTCGAGATAAGCGATGCAGGCGTCGATCACCTCGCTGAGATTGTGCGGCGGGATGTTGGTGGCCATACCGACCGCGATGCCACCCGCACCGTTGACGAGAAGATTGGGGAGCTTCGCCGGCAGCACGACCGGCTCTTGCTCGCGCCCGTCGTAGTTCGCTTGAAAATCGACGGTGTCGTTCTCAAGATCGTCGAGCAGCGCCATGGCCGGCTTCGCCAGTCGCACCTCTGTGTAGCGTTCCGCCGCCGGCGGATCGCCGTCGACGGAGCCGAAATTCCCCTGCCCGTCGATGAGCGGCAGACGCATGGAGAAATCCTGCGCAAGCCGCACGAGCGCGTCGTAGATCGCTTGGTTGCCATGGGGGTGGTACTTACCCATGGTGTCGCCGGTGACGCGCGCCGACTTATTGTATGGCCGGTCCGGTGTGTAGTTGTTCTCGCGCATCGAGTAGAGGATGCGCCGGTGCACCGGTTTCAGCCCGTCGCGCACGTCGGGCAGCGCACGGGACACGATCACGCTCATCGCGTAATCGAGATAAGACCGCTTCATCTCGTCGATGAGCGATATGGGTCTGATGTCAGAGGGAGACGGTCCCTCGACGCCGGTGTCGTCTTCGTCAGCCAAGGAAGGAAAGTAGCCTTCTTAGAGAGTGTCAGCTCCCTGACGAACGCCGCCTTGCGCGAGAGGAGAAAGTCCTTCGATCGCGAGTCGGGTGCGCTTTCAGGAGAGGTTTTCTATAGCTGATTTGGACTGCTTTCCGCAACCGCGAATGCGTCTCAAGGGGGATTGATTTATCCCTATTTTTCATACTCTTATTGAATTTCACAATCCGCCCTGAGCGGGCCGAAAGAAAGCCGCAGCGACGGGCGTTGCCAGCGCCTGGACGGCGCTGCGAAAGGCGTCTCTACGCCTCACTGCGGACCACGGCCGCGACCATCATGGCGGCCTTGCGATCATCAGCCAGACAATCACCAGGACCGACAAGAAGGCGGGCCAACCGAGCCAGAACCAGATCCGCGACAGGCGCCAGTAGCGCTCGGGGAGCTCGGTGGCGCCCGCCGCCACGGCGCTTGCCGCGATGTCGCGCATGCGAATTTGGATCACCACGACCGGCAGCCAACACACCGCAATGAGCGCGTACAGCGCCAGGCTCGCGACGATCCAGGTCTGATCGAGCTGATAGCCGACAACAGAGGCAAGCCAAAGCCCCGTGACCGGCAGAACGACCGCGGCCGTCGCCGTGAACACAAAGTCGGCGACCACCACTGTGCGCAAAGTGGCGGCTATGGCGGGCGGCGCCTCATGCCGCTCCGCCCGGTAGAGAAAGAAGGCGATTCCTGCGCCGGTGCCGAGTAGGACCACCGCCCCGATCACATGCAAGAACTTCAGCGCAACGTAGAGGGACATCGCGGCTACCGCTTTTCCTGATAGGCCATGACCACAAGGGTGGCGGCCATGAGCGGGACGATCTTGAGCAAGGCGCCAAATGGATCGAGCCACAATTCCGGCGCAACGGAGCTGAGCCCCACCAGATATACCGTGCTGATGGCCAGTTGCAGCACCCCGGCTCGGCGCACCCATCCCGGCACCAAGAACAGCACGCCGGCAACGATATCCACGACCGCACCGATCCACACGAGGGGTTGTGCGATGGCGGCATCGAGTCCCGCCGCCTGAAGGATCGTCCCGGCCAGTTGCGTGGTTCCTGGGACGAGAGCAATGACACCGGACAAGATCCAGAACAGGGCAAGCGCCACGTGCAGCGCCGGAATGGCAAAATAGGCCCTGGCGTGAAGGCGGTCTTGCAGGGTTGCCGGTGCGTCTTGGAGGGTCTCGTCCAGGCTCTTCACCGGTTCGGCGAGACTTGCGAAGGCGCTGCCATCGACGAGCCGGTCATAGCGCATCTGGGTGAGCGAGGTCGTCCGAGCGGCCGTACCATGACCGATCCAGCCGGCGAGGTCCCCAAGACGCAACAGGACACGCAGAACCGGCACTGGCATGGTCATCGCGCGAGCGGGCGGAAAGCCGAGCCAAGCCCGCAGCGTCTGGAGAATGTCGCGGACACTCACCGCTTGGGGCCCGCATGCAAAGAGCGTTGTGCGGACCGGTCCCTCCCCCGCCGCTAGCTTGGCGATGCCCCGGGCGAGATCATCGGCGGCGATGGGCTGGAAGCGCTCCGTGGCCGGGCCCGGCAGCGGCAGGACGAAAGGCAGTCCCGCCAGGCCGCGCATCAAGGCGGTACCGCCAAAGGCACCGCGTCCGATCACCAGGGACGGCTTGACGATGACCCAATCGAGATCGAGAGCGGCGAGCACCGCATCGGATTTCGCCTTCGATTGGGCATAGCGGCTCGCCACGTCTTCCTCGGCGCTAATGGCCGAGATATGCACGATGCGCCGGACACCGGCCTCTTGGCAGGCCTGGAACAAGGCGATCGTGGCATCCCCGTGGATCCGCACGGCGTCGTCCTTGCGCGTGTCTTGCAACACGCCAACACAATTGACCACAGCGTCGATGTTGTGCAGGCGCTCCTGCCACCGCGACACGTCATCGTCGCGGTTGAAGTCGCAAGCGATCCAGTCGATGTCCGGAAAGATGCGCCGGCCGAAGTCCGGATCGCGGCCGGCGCCGACCACCGTGACGCCTTTGCGCCTCAATGCCACGACGATCTCACGGCCGATGAAACCATAAGCGCCGGTGACGAGGCAGCGCATCACCGGCACGCCGCCGTGTGAGCGCGAACGCACACAGGCCCGCTAAAACGGAATCTCGTCGTCGAGTTCCTTCTTGAAGGACCCGCCGCTTGCGCCGCTGCCCAGCGGCTTGGTGCGGCCGAAGTCGCCGCTCCCCCCGCTCTCGCCCATGGAGCTGTCGCGCCGGCCGTCGAGCATGGTCAGCGTGGAGTTGAAGCCCTGCAACACCACCTCAGTGGTGTAGCGCTCCTGGCCGGACTGATCCTCCCATTTGCGCGTCTGCAACGCGCCTTCCAGATAGACCTTGGAGCCTTTCCGCAAATACTGCTCCGCAATCCGCGCCAAGCCTTCGCTGAAAATCACCACACGGTGCCACTCGGTGCGCTCCCGGCGCTCACCCGTGCTCTTGTCGCGCCAGCTGTCCGTGGTCGCGACCCGCAGATTGACGATCGGCCGACCATCTTGCGTATGCCGGATTTCGGGATCGGCTCCCAAATTGCCGATGAGAATGACTTTGTTGACCGATCCGGCCATGTTCCGACCTCCCCGCGGGTAGTGCGCATCACCAATGCCCTGCCCGGGCATGCGGCAGTCTAGGGCTGTGACGCCTAGCCTTCCAGGCACGCCTCAGCCTGTCCACAGATCAGACCGCACCGCCAATGTACCTGTTTTGTTCTCATCCGTCTACCATCTCACCCTCTTGAGGTTTCAAAAAACGGGCCCTAAGGCTAAGACAACAAGAACAGCGCCTGCCGGCGGCGTGGGCCTGCCTTTCGGCTTGGGCGAACACTAAAAACACGAAGGGACACATGCAGCGATCTGTTGCTCAGGGGCGAACGCGTTCGCGCAGCAAGACCAAGCGGCGCGACCCCCGCACGAAATATCTCGGGTTCACCTCCATGCAGTGGCCGTTCATCGCCACGCTGGTGGGCAACTGGTTGTTCGCGGCCGCCTTCTTTGCGCTCGGCAAGGCCCTGTGGGACTGGACGCCGGAGGCGTGGGGCATCGCGGACCGGCTGGCCCTCGTCATCAAGTGCGCCGTGATCGCCATCATCCCCGGCGTGATCGCCATTTGCATCGTGGCCGCGCAACGGCTCGACCCGTCCATGTTCGTCGGCCAAGTGCCGAAACCGAACTCGCCGGTGGATATCAATACGAAGTTCATCCTGAACACGTTCGAGCAGTTCACCGCCTGGTTCATCGCCCTGGCGGGCCTGGCCATGTACTGCCCGATCGAGGAGGCCCGCACGCTGCCTATCCTCACGTCACTGTTCGTGCTGGGCCGAATCTTGTTCTGGGTCGGCTACCATACGAACCCATATTTGCGCGCCTTCGGCTTCGGCCTCACCTTCTATCCGACGGTGGCCGCCTATGCCTGGCTGGTGCTGATCATGGTGTTCGGGATCCGCGTACCGCTCTAAGTAGCCGGCTCGTCCGCCCACAGCCCCGCCTGCTAAAGGGTTGCAGGATCGGCTTCGTCCGCCGACATTGCTTGGCAGTATGACCTCCAAGTCCATCTCCATCCGCGGTGCACGCGAGCACAACCTGAAGGACGTGAGCCTCGATCTGCCGCGCGAGAAACTCGTGGTGATCACAGGGCTGTCCGGCTCCGGCAAGTCCTCGCTCGCCTTCGATACGATCTACGCCGAAGGCCAGCGCCGCTATGTGGAGAGCTTGTCGGCCTATGCCCGGCAGTTCCTCGACATGATGCAGAAGCCGGACGTGGACCATATCGAAGGTCTGTCGCCGGCCATCTCGATCGAGCAGAAGACCACCTCCAAGAACCCTCGCTCGACTGTCGGCACGGTCACCGAGATCTATGACTATATGCGGCTCCTCTGGGCGCGGGTCGGCATCCCCTATTCGCCCGCCACGGGGCTTCCCATCGAAAGCCAGACCGTGAGCCAGATGGTGGACCGGGTTCTCGACCTCCCGGAAGGGACGCGGCTCTATTTGATGGCGCCGGTCGCCCGCGGGCGGAAGGGCGAATACAAGAAGGAGCTCGCCGAGCTACAGAAGAAGGGCTTCCAGCGGGTCAAGATCGACAACGCCTTCTACGAGATCGCCGAGGCCCCTGCCCTCGACAAGAAGCTGAAGCACGACATCGACGTGGTGGTGGACCGCGTCGTGGTGCGCCCCGACATGAGCGCGCGGCTCGCCGACAGCCTCGAGACGGCGCTGCATCTCTCTGACGGCATCGCCATCGCCGAGTTCGCGGACGCGCCGGCTGGCAGCAAAGGCGCGCCGGAGCGTCTGATCTTCTCGGCGAAGTTCGCCTGCCCGGTCTCCGGCTTCACCATCGAGGAGATCGAGCCGCGGCTGTTCTCGTTCAACAACCCGTACGGCGCGTGTCCGGAGTGCGACGGGCTCGGCACGGAGCTGTTCTTCGAGCCGGACCTGGTGGTGCCGGACGAGACCCTGTCGCTCAACCGCGGCGCCATCGCGCCGTGGACGCGCACGAGCGCGACATCGCCCTACTACCAGCAGACGTTGGAGTCGCTGGCCAAGCACTACGGCCAGCCCATGACCAAGCCGTGGAAAGACCTGCCCGAAGACTTCCGCGAGGTGGTGCTCTACGGCTCGGACGATGAGGAGATCAATTTCGTCTACGACGACGGCGTGCGGCACTACTCGACGTCGAAGCCCTTCGAAGGCGTCATCACCAATATCGAGCGGCGCTGGCGGGAGACGGAGAGCAACTGGGTACGCGAGGAGCTGGAGCGCTACCAATCCGACCAACCGTGCGAGGCCTGCGGCGGCTACCGCCTGAAGCCGCAAGCGCTGGCGGTGAAGATCGCCGGGCTCCATATCGGCGAAGTCACCGACATGTCGATCCGCGAAGCAGGCCAATGGTTCGACGCCCTGCCCGGCCAGCTCACGGACAAACAGAACGAGATCGCCGCGCGCATCCTGAAAGAGATCCGCGAGCGGCTGACCTTCTTGAATGACGTGGGGCTCGAGTACCTCACATTGGCGCGCGCGTCCGGAACGCTCTCAGGCGGCGAGAGCCAGCGCATTCGGCTTGCCAGCCAGATCGGCTCCGGCCTCACCGGCGTGCTCTACGTGCTCGACGAGCCGTCCATTGGCCTGCACCAGCGCGACAACGCGCGGCTGCTCGACACGCTGAAGCACCTGCGCGATCTCGGCAACTCGGTGATCGTGGTGGAGCACGACGAGGACGCGATCCTGCAAAGCGATCACGTGGTGGACATGGGCCCCGGCGCCGGCGTCCATGGCGGCACGGTGGTGGCCCAAGGCACGCCCCACCAGGTCATGACCAACACGGACAGCCTGACGGGCCAGTACCTCACCGGCTTCAAGCAGATCCCGCTGCCCAAGGAGCGCCGTAAGCCCAAGCGCGGCCGCACCCTGAAAGTGCTCGGCGCATCCGAAAACAATCTCAAGGACATCGATGTGAAGATCCCGCTCGGGCTCTTTACCTGCGTCACCGGCGTCTCCGGCGGCGGCAAGTCCACATTCCTCATCGAGACGCTTTACCGCGCCGTCGCCCGCAAGCTCACCTCCGCGCGCGAGCTTCCCGGCGCGCACAAAAGAATCGAAGGCCTGGAGCATCTCGACAAGGTCATCGACATCGACCAAAGCCCGATCGGCCGCACGCCGCGCTCCAACCCCGCGACCTACACCGGCGCCTTCACGCCCATCCGCGAATGGTTCGCCGAGCTGCCCGAGGCCAAGACCCGCGGCTACAAGCCCGGGCGCTTCTCCTTCAACGTCAAGGGCGGGCGCTGCGAGGCCTGCCAAGGCGACGGCGTCATCAAGATCGAGATGCACTTTTTGCCCGATATCTACGTCACCTGCGATGTGTGCAAGGGGAAGCGCTACGACCGCGAGACGCTGGAGATCAAGTTCAAGGGCCACTCCATCGCCGACGTGCTCGACATGACCGTCGAGGAAGCTGCCGAGCTGTTCAAGGCCGTGCCAAGCGTGCGCGACAAGCTGGAGACGCTGAAGCGCGTCGGCCTCGGCTACATTCATGTGGGCCAGCAGGCGACGACGCTCTCCGGCGGCGAAGCCCAGCGCATCAAGCTCTCCAAGGAGCTGTCGAAGCGCGCCACGGGCCGCACGCTCTACATCCTCGACGAGCCGACCACGGGGCTCCACTTCGCGGACGTGGCCAAGCTCCTCGACGTGCTGCACCAGCTGGTGGACCAAGGCAACACCGTGATCGTCATCGAGCACAATCTCGAAGTGATCAAGACGGCGGACTACATCGTCGACCTCGGCCCCGAAGGCGGAGACGCGGGCGGACAAGTCGTCGCCACCGGCACGCCCGAAGAGGTGGCGGAAATCTCAGAGAGCTATACCGGCCACTATCTCAAGCAGCTTCTGGATAAGCGCGGCGGGACGCGCGTGTCCGCCTCAAAGCCGAAACGCAAGGCCGCGAGCGGCAGGCCGGCGAAGGCCGAAGCCGCGGAGTGAAAGGTCATCAATTAGAGGGCCTGAAGATTCCGCGCAGCTTGTCCAGCATGTTCAGCAATGGGGTCACCCATTGCAGAAGCACCAACCGCGCCGCTTGTGTCATCCAGATTCGGCGCGCTGCCTCGGTACCATGGCGGGGAAGCCACGTATCGGCAAATATCTCGTTCAGATTGGCGATCGCATCTTCACTTTTGGCTGTAGGCAAGAGCGCTGACAGAAGGGCGCTAGAGGGAGGCTGAGCCCCTTCATCTTTGGCGTCAGAAGCGGGGGCAGTGCCCTTGTGATCGGTCGGGCCCACATTGGCGATGAACACCTCATCTTCCGCGTACTGAAGCTTGAGCTGTCTCTCCGCCCACCGACGTTTTTCGCGGTCCGACCAAGCCTTGACTATTGAGTCATCCCAATCCGCTGGTTTGACAATTCTATCAGTGTTGCCCAGCTCTAAGTCCAAGTGAATCCGAAGGCGCTTCTTAGGCATTGGTCGGCACCCCCCCGGGGATGGGACCTTCGGTGAGCGCGCGGGTTGCATTGATGGCTTCATCTAAAGCTCGGCGCCCCTCCCCGGAGATCGTGAACAAACGTTTGGGACGCCCCTCGTCAGCGCCCGATTGACACTCCTTGACCAACCCCTTCTTGGCCAGCCGATCAAGCGCCGTATAGAGCGCTGCAAACTTCGGCACTTTTCCCAATTTAGTCTCCATCTCTTTGTAGACCTTTGCTGCGTGGGCATCGGGACCCGTACGCAACAAGGCAAGGAGCGTAAGCTCCTCGAATTTTCCAATCATCACTATCCTCATCCTCAATGCGCTGACTATGCACCGCATATGTATGCATTGCATACTTCCGTGTCAAGCGCCTGTAGCGTCCTGGCAGAATCGGTCGCGCAAGTGTCTTAGTAGTTCAGCAATCTCAAAAGCGCGGACTCGTGCTCCGGGACCATTGCTGCTGCATGGGCCTGACACCAGAATCGATCCTTGACGTCTTGCTGCCTAGCAAGAATCGTCTTTGCTAAATCAGGGTCTGCAGGAGCGCTATTCCGGAGTACACCAGCAGCTCTTGTAAGATCCATTGGGCTGACATCTTTGAGCCGCTTTTTGCTCAGGTCATACAAGTCTTCCAAAGCCGTCTGCAGCACCTCAGGCCACTTGTCGAAGAGATGCTCCATAGCGGAGCCATGAGGAAGCAGAATCAGATAGCAATCGCCGCCGCAGTCTAGTTTTCTCCATCCATTCTCAACCGCGACTTCTTCGCCTTCGTCAATCCACTTTTTCAGTTCTCTTGCACCATTATCGTTGTCTACAACAAAATAGAACTGACCGGCCGCGCCTCCCAAAGGCGAGAGCACAAGAAGGTGACGGTTTACGTCGCCAGCACCCTCTAGAGGAATAGGATTTGGGACTCCTACTTCGCGAATCTTCTCCACAGTGGCTGGCCGAGAATCCTCAAGATAGACTTGGCAATCAGACTGACCGGCCTGGAAGTAAATGCCGAAACTACCGTCCCCCATCATGGCTCCAACCTCGTTAATCTGAGGCTCCTGTACGGCATCAACTTTGTAGATCGCCGACACATTGCCGACGTCGCACAGCACCCAGGACGTCTGCTGCGGATTTCGAGTCGACCCGGCCAGAATTATCGGTGAGTGCGTCGATATCACCATCTGTATGCTGTCTAGCCATTCGTCGGAACTAAGCAATCGAGATATCTGGAACGCAATGTCTGCATGGAGAAACGACTCGGGCTCTTCGATCAGCCAGACGGGATAGTATTGCCCTCGATGTAACGAGCGATCACTGTCGAGCACATAGTGCGTCTGGTAGAGAATTGCAGACTGAGAACCTGTACCGTGTGATGTCAGTGAGATTCTTGGGAGATTGGGGCTACTCCGGAATGTGATATCTGAGACTGCCACCACTTCCCTAATGTGCTCTGGCAGCTCAACCACAACCTCTGCATTCGGCCATATCTCTCGCAATCTCGTCGTGAGCGCTGACGACAAGTAAGAGTTGGCTGTTGCCCTGAGTCCGTCCCACTCAACCTCAATGCTCTTCACCTGCTCTGCCACCGAAGCATGCCGTCCCCAGTTTTGAAATAGCCGCTGCTTGAACTTATCCTGCGCCTTTGCCAACAGCTCGGCACCCTCCTGCGGGTGAATATACGACACTGATATGGATTCGATTAAGCCCCGAACATCTGGTGGAAGCGACTCCCAAACGAACCTCTGACCATTGCAAAAGTAGTCAACACTTGTTGTCTCCGTTGCTTCCCTCCACGATATCGCCTTGCGTACATTCAGGGTGCCGCCATAGGCATCTTGCAACCTCTTTTTTCGGTCCTTCCCACTAACGGCGCCAAGGTTGAGAACCACTGCGATGTCTGATCTGTTGGAGCCCTTCCTCTTGGCGGCTAGTTCTGTTTGATTGATGTAGCTGGCTTTGAAGGCGGCGTCGTCGAAGAAGCAACGCAGTGCTTCTAAGATCGCCGTCTTGCCCGAGTTGTTTGGCCCTGCCAAATAGGTTCCCTGAGTGAGCGGAATCCTCACCTCTGTGCGAAAGCACTTGAAGTTGCGAATTCGCACTTCATCTATGATCCCCATAATTCCTCTTTAGAACTATCTTTGACGGATGCGCATGGCTATTTGATCTCATACGCAATTCTAGCAGTAAGTGTTGGCGCAACAATCCCAATGAACAAGATCGCCCAAGACCTGGCCAAGCGGCTCTTCGATCAGAGGCTGATCGGGAACGAGTACCGGAGCGCCTTTATCGAGGCGATGATCGAGCCGCATCTGGCGCCATTTGGCTGGCGGCATGTGGGCGATGACTGGAACGGCTGGGACTTCGAGCGGGGCGAAGACGCCCGCCTGGAGGTGAAGCAGTCCGCCGCCTGGCAGACCTGGTCGAAGCGCACCGGCAAACCGTCGTCCGGCAAGTTCGATATCGCGCCGCGCACCGGCTACTGGGTGCGCGGAACCGAGTGGAACCCGACACCTGGCCGCCCCGCCCAGACCTACGTCTTGGCTTGGAACGGAGAGACGGGCGCGCTTGCGGATCATCGCGATCCGACGCAGTGGGCGTTCTATGTCGTCGCGGCGTCGCGCTTTGGCGAGACGCAAAAGACCATCGCCCTCTCCCGGGTGCGAACGCTCGCCGATCCGGTGCCGCTGTCCGGCCTCGCCGCCGCCGTCGAAGCCATGGCCAAGCCTATGCCCTGAACACCTCGTCATGCCCGGGTTTATCCCGGGCATCCAATAGGGCCTTGCAGCGATTGCGAACGCCCAAGTGGACCCCCGGGACAAGCCCGGGGGTGACGAAGGATGGGCACCAGAGAGCACTACGTTGACATCGTAGGGGTCACCCGGAGCAGAGTGACGTGCCGAACCTTATCCCCGCCCTCCAAACCTCTCCTATGATGCATCCATCCCTTGTCCATGAGGACGCGAGCTGCAGACCGTCTGCTCTCGGGACGAGGGACGCGGCGCCCGAGGAGGCGTGCGGGACAGATGGCCGGATGAGCCGGACCCCCGCGCGCGCGGCTTAACGGACCAGCCTCGGGGGTCCCTTACCTCCCCGCCTCGGGCGTAGATATTCCGGGGTCCGGCTATGCGGGTTCCGACCCCGCTCGGTACGCGATAAGTGGGAGATGGGGGCTGCAACATCGCCGGATGCGGGGCGCCTGATGAGGCTGCCCTAGACTGCAGTAGGACCGCAGGCTCTCATGCGCCCCGCAGTCCTCGCTTCGCGAGATTGATTTGGGAGAACTAGGGAGACTGATGCAGCCGCGCGTGGCCCACGCGAGGTGACGCTTAGCCATGCCCTCAAGTAGCGCCTGCCCTCAAGCAGGCCGAAGGCCGGTAGGGTAAAGAAGAAGCGCGGTAGGGCAAAGGAGACTCACGCGGTGCTCACCCGCTCTGCCGAGCGTTTTGCCGGTACGCGCTTGGCGCCGCACCCGTCCACTGCTTGAAGGCACGGGAAAAATGCGCCGGGTCCGAATAGCCGAGAGACAAGGCAATATCCGTGATGGGTATTGCCGTGTCCCCAACGAGCTCTTTGGCGCGGATAGAGATCACCTGCTTGACGACATCGCTGAACGCGACGTCCACCTCTTTCAGCCGTCTTTGCAATGTGCGGCTTGTGAGCCCCATCTTCCGCGCCACCCAGTCGACGTGCGGATACCCTTGCAGCAACGCCAGCCGCGTCAGCGCGGCGACCGCCTCGCCATCGTTGAACCCAAGGGGTATGCTCGGTTCATTGTCCGAAGGACCTGACGCGGCGCCATCGTCCCAGTTGCGCGCGTTGCGCGTCTGCGACAAGGCGACTGTCGGAATCTCAAAAGCCGAAACCCCGCGACCCACGACAACATTGGTGCCAAACAGGTGCTCAAGCCGCCCGGCTTGATTGCTTAAGGTGCATGTCGTCGCCACATAGCGCGGGGTCCAGTCCGGCCCGAGGAACTCCCTCACCGTGTCGATGAGATAACTGACCCCAAGGAGTTCGTTCTGGTATCGACCGTCGCTCTTGGGGTCCAAGAACTCGATGGACCATCGCGACACCTCCGGTCCGCGGTAGAGCTTCATGATTGTCGCCGTTTGCAGAAAGACGTTGAGGCCGCGATTTGCGCGGTCGATTGCAGCCCCCAAAGTCTCCGCGCCGACCACCCAGCGGCCGAAGGCCGACAATTCTCGGATGCGGACGTGCTGCCCGAGTCTTGCGCCGAAATGCGGATCGCCAGTTGCTCGGGCGGCGCGCTGCAGCAGGCGAAACTGTTCTTTCAGAGGAATAGGAAGATCAGGATAGTCCAAAAGCGAAAGGGGAAGATCCACATCTGCCAGCAGCCTGTCAATCCTAACGCCATCCGCCGCGACAAGGCTGGCTATGGGGCCCAGGGCGCTGACGCGTGTGAAACCATGTTGACGAGCTGTCATGTGGTCGAGCCCACGGTGTCTGCCATGTCATTTTGTCGCGAAATGGCAAGATAACAGATATCGAGTGCTTAAACCTATGGTCGTTGCAGTGCCTTAGAGGCCGAACGCCGCCGAGAAATAGGGGAGGAAAAATGGGCCCGGGTCAATTCGACGAAAGTAATGTCACCTGGCATCGGCTGGAGGATATCGACCACCTCCAGTACCACGTTTACGCGGTCGACGTTGAACGGCAGATCGTCGACGTCATCTTCAAATTCGATGCCAATGAGAAAGTCGTCCTCCATCGGCACCACGCGGACTATTGCACCGTTGTCCTGCAAGGAGAGCTCCGCCTCTACACCCCTGCCGGTGACCTGAAAGAGATCCGCCCCATCGGAAGCTATGTCACCGGCAAGGCTGGCGGCGAGCCGCATACGGAAGGCGGAGGAGACATCGACGCCATCGTGTTCTTTTCCAATAGAGGCACAGACGGTGTCATCTATGAAATTCTGGACGAGGACCTGAACACGGTCGCGACCCTAGGCCTTCACGACTTCAAGGACCTGATGGAAGCGCAGGACCCTGCCCCCTACAAGAAGGTGGCGGCCTAGTGGGATGAACAAACAGCCCGTCACAAAAAAGCTGAATGTTCCTGTCGACACCGTTTGGGACGCCATAAGCAAGATCGGCAGACTGGATGTCTGGTTCCCGATTATTGAGTCTTGCCGGATTGAGGGAGAGGGCCCGGGTGCCGTCCGGCGAATGACACTTGTCGACGACGGAGGCGAGATGGAAGACACGATCGAGGAGATCGACGCCGCAAAAAGGCGATTGGTCTACCTGAGGCCCGTCTTGCCTTTTCCGGCGCCGTATTACAGGGGCACTGTGGAGGTTTTCGAGTCCTACGATGGACTCGCTGTGGTTGCCTGGACGATCGATTTCGAGTCCAAGCCTGAAGACGCTCAATCCATCACTGACCTTATCAAAAGTGCTATCTCGGACGGCATCGACGGCATGGAAAGAGACTTGCTGGCGAACGCCAGTTCACCACAACAGCAAAATGCATCGTGACAACGACCTATAAGAGACCACTCAATTTCGGTCTTCCCATCTAAGATCCTGATGGAGAACGTTATGAAAACAACATCAGTATTGATCGCTTGTCTTGCCATGAGTGTTGCTTTGACGTTTGACCGCGTGAATGCCGAGCCGGATCCAAACGTCATCAACATCGCGGTGTTCGATTTTGAGCTGGAAGACCTCTCACCTTCGGGCGCCTTAGGACAGTCCACGACGAGCGACGCATCTCTCCAAAAAGCGGCCGCGGCGGTCCGGAAGAAACTACAAGACTCCGGTCTCTACAATATTGTCAGCGTCGAGAACGCTGAGGCTAACCAGAACAAGGACCTCCTGCTGCGCGACTGTGATGGCTGTGAGGCGGAGATTGCGCACAAGCTGGGCGCGCAACAGTCCATGCTCGGAGTTGTTCGGCGCGCCACTCAGACAGATTACTACATTATCATCAGCATCCGGGACGCGTGCACGGGCAAACTCCTAGATGCGCAGGCCGCCAACTTTGCGGGAGGGGAGCAAGGCTGGTCCCACGGCGCGCGAATGATCCTTAAGCACCAAATTCTTCCGCGCTAGCACCTACGCGGTGCAATTGCAGTCGTTGCAGGCACAGGCTTGCTCAGCCAGGCCGCCCAATGTCTAACCTCCAACCGCTGGTTTCGGCTCTAGCTCACGCTCCGCCTGCTCGAACCAGCCGATGACGCGGGCAAGATGGGCCTCGCCCCAGGTCGCAATGAACTTCTGGGTGCCAAAGTCAGCGGGGTCGCGAAGCGCCGCAAGACGCTCTTCGACATAGCCCTGCGTCAGCGGGATGCGGCAAAGCACCGTGATGCAGTGCTTCCAATCGTCGTAGGTTCTCAGAGATTGCACACCGGCCACCTTAGTTGGCGAAAGACCCTTCGAAAAAGACTGCGCTGCCGCCTGCCCTTAAGTCAAGGTCTGGTGTCGGCGCCTGACGCCTGCGCGCAAATCACGCTTTGGCTTATAGTGCCGCATCGCAAACAAGCCGCAGTCGGCCGCGAAGGGGCGTGCCATGGACCTCAAAGGACGCATTGCCGTTGTCACCGGCGCCGGGAGCGGGCTCGGCCAAGGCTTGGCCGTGGCTTTGGCGCAAGAGGGCATGTCGCTCGTCTTGGCGGGGCGCAAGCGCGAGGCCCTGAAGGCCACCGCCGCCCGCGTAGCGCAGCACGGCGCGGAGTGCCTCTGCGTGCCATGCGATGTCGCGAAGCTCGAAGATGTCCAACGCTTGGCGGACGAAACGCTTCAACGCTTCGGCGCGGTGCATCTTCTCTGCAACAATGCCGGCGTCGCCCCGTTCGGTATGGCGGATGACACGCCGATCGAGGACTGGCAGTGGGTGCTTGGGGTCAATCTGTGGGGGCCGATCCACGGCGTCCATGTCTTCTTGCCGATCATGGAGCGGCAGGGCGTCGGCCATATCTTCACCACGGCGTCCGAGGCCGGTCTCTATGGCTCGTGTTGCATTGCCGCCTACAACGTGTCCAAGTTCGGCGCCGTGGGGCTCATGCAAAGCGTGGCGCGGGATCTGCGCGCGAAGAACTCGCCGGTGACGGCGTCGGTCGCGTGCCCAAGCGGCATGAAGACCGACGTTCTCCACCGTGCACAAGAGCACGAGGCGCGCGGGACGGCGCCGAAGTCGCCGGTCTTGCAAGACTTCGAGCGGGAGGTGGCGCAGGTCGTCCAAGACGGCATGGCCCCCATCGAGGCGGCGAAGATCGTCGTCGCGGCGATCAAGAAAGACCAGTTCTGGATCTTCACCCACGCCCATGTGCCGGAGACGGCGCTGCGGCAGGACATCGCCATGGCGGAGCGCAATGTGCTGATCGATCTCTGAAATACTGCCCTACCGCGCTTCGCGCTACTTGAGGGCAGGACGTTTGCCCTCCGAAGCGTGGCAAGACGCCGCGTTCAGCCGACAGGCGCCCCGCGCGGTCCCCTCTCCTCGAGGTCATAAAAGGCCGCCGCCACAACGGATTCTGACCCATGTCAGAATAGATGCACGACGCTCAAGAATTGCCCTGTGAACAATTCATGACACTCAACTGACCCTTCCCCTTAGGGTTGTCGTGCCGCGTGCAACGCGCGGCGGGGCGGGGGAAGCAGTTTCGCGGTGAGACGAAGCGCCTCCCCTTGGCGTGACCGAAGGGGGACTTCATCATGGACCTGCGAGCGACAGCTCATGCGGGGAGGCCGGCGCGGCCCTCTCGCGTCAATTCATCTGCTTCTGCCTTCCGGGCGCATCTGTTGGCGCTTTCGGCCTCAGCGGCGTTCGCGATGGTCCCGGTCGAGAGCGTCCACGCGCAAGCTGGCGCCGCCGCGGATCAAGGTGTCACGAACCAGGAGGCGGGTACCGGCCAAACAGCCGATGACGGCATGATCGAGACCGACGTGCCGCCTGTCATGGTCGAGCAGGAGCCGGAGGTGGAAGTGGAGCCTGCGCCCGTCGTGGCCGCCGATCCGGATCCCACCCCCCGGCCGCGGCCTGTTTCTCAGCCGCGCAGAACCGTCAGCGCCCCCGTCGACCCGGGGCCGGTGACTGCGACGCCGGGCTTCCCCTCGCAAGAGGCGGTCGAACAGGCAATCTTCGATCTTCCCGTGGACGGTGGCGGCACGCTGAATCGCGGTACCTCGGGGGTCGATGGCTATTACGCGGCCGGTACGTCCTCGGCGACCAAGACCAACACGCTGATCATGAACATCCCCGGCTCGGTCTCGATCATCCCCGAGGAGCTGGCGGAAGACCAGGGCGCAAACACGCTGGGGCAGGCCCTTCTCTACGTTCCGGGCATCGCCGTCCAGCAAGGTGAGAATCACCGCGACCAGCTCACATTCCGCGGACAGGAGACGACCGCTGACTTCTTCGTGGACGGCGTGCGCGACGACATCGAGACCTTCCGCGACCTCTACAACGTCCAGACCATTGAGGTGCTCAAAGGCCCCAACGCCATGATCTTCGGGCGCGGCGGCGGCGGCGGCGTGATCAACCGCGTCACCAAGCGCGCCGACGGCGTTCCGATCTACGAAGGCACGCTTCAGCTCGGCAGCTGGAATCGTTACCGCGGCACCGCCGATGTGGGCCAAGCCATCTCGCCCAACGCCGCCATCCGGCTCAATGCCATGTACGAGGATTCCGACACTTTCCGGGATTTCTCCTGGATGGAGCGCTACGGTCTCAACCCGACCTTGGGCTTCAGGCTCGGGGAGAGGACCACGCTGCATTTCAGCTACGAGTATAAGACCCACGACCAGAACGTGGATCGCGGCGGCCCGTCATTCATGAACAAGCCGTTCAACGCGCCCCTCGATCTGTTCTTCGGCCAGCCGAATGCCAGCTTCACGACCTTCGATGGTCATGTGGCAACAGCGACGTTCGAGCACGAGACCCTTGGCGGATTGCAGATCCGCAATCACACCTTCTACGCCGACTACGACAAGGCGTACGAGAACGTCTTCGCCAGCTCGGCGGTTGACGCGCCCGGCCAGGGTCTGGTTGAGCTCGACGGCTATCAGAGCATCGTCGCGCGCCAGAACTTCGTCAATCAGACTGACTTCTCCTATTCGTTCGCCCATGGCCGGCACTTCCGCCATACGCTGGTGGCCGGCCTCGAATTCGGCGTGCAAGACAACAGCGAGGCCCGCAACCTGCCGGAATTCGGGCCGACCGGCTCGGGCATCTTCACCCTCGATGTGCCGGTCGCAAATCCCACCGTCTTCACGCGCACTCGCTACAATCGCCCGACTAGGCGCCGGCTTACCGATCTGAACACGTCCAGCGCCTTCATCCAGGATCAGTTCGAGATCACGCGCTATCTCGAGCTGATCGGCGGCGTCCGCTTCGACCGGTTCGACGTGGACTTCGAGGACAGGCTGAACGGCTTCACGACCTCACGGGTCGACGACGTCTGGTCGCCGCGCGCAGGCGCCGTGATCAAGCCGTGGGAGCAGTTCCACGTCTACACGAGCTACGCCAAGTCATTCCTGCCGGCGAACGGCGACAATTTCGGCGCGCTCAGCGTCACGGCGTCCGAACTGGAGCCGGAGACGTTTGAGAACTACGAGATGGGCTTTAAGTGGACCCTCCGGCCGAGGCTGCTCATGCAGGGCGCCATTTACCAGCTCGACCGTGACAATCAGCCCGTGACCATCGGCCCGGACACGTTCGCCCGGGGGCTGACGCGCACCCGCGGCAGGGAGTTGGAGATCAGCGGCTATCTGACCGACAATTGGCAGGTCTTTGGCGGCTACGCCCACACGGACTCCGAGATCCTGTTCGCCGGCGATCGTACTGCGCTGGTGGGCAACTCCGTGGAATCGGTTCCGGTCGATACGTTCTCCATGTGGAACAAGTATCAGCTCACCGAGAAATGGGGCGTCGGCCTGGGCGTGATCTACCAGGGAAGCTGGTTCCCCGAAGCGTCGAACGGCGTCAAGGTGCCGAGCTACACGCGGTTCGATAGCGCGGTCTTCTATGACTTCAACGAGCACTGGTCGGCGCAAGTCAATATCGAGAACATGTTCGACACGGAGTACTGGAGCTCCTCGCACAATGACAACAACATCTCCTACGGAGCCCCAGCCCAAGCCTTCGCGACGCTGAAAGCCCGCTGGTAGGCGAAGTTAGTCCGGCCAGGGCGGCACGCGGGCGGCTGCGTGAAATGGACGCGTGTGGATTTTGTCATCGTCCTGTCAACGTAGCTCGCAACATCAAGAGCGCATGGACCAAATCCCCTCGCGCTCGATCCCCGTGCCCATCCAGGGCACCCCATCCCGCACCCAGGCCGCCGCCCCTGCGGCCGGCGCAGGCGTGCAATCCTTCGAAACCGTCGACCGTCTGGCGCGGGCTCTCGTGGCGCGGGTCACCCAAGGTGTGTCGCCCTACGCGCAAGCCACCGCCTGGTTTGACTGGGTGGCGCATTTGGCCCGCGCGCCCGGACGCCAGACCGAACTCTGGCTGGAGGCGATGCGCTCCGCGGCGCAGCTTGGCCGGTTTGCACTGGAGACGGCGGCGGGCGCTTCGCCGCACGCGCCCTTCCAGCCCGAGCCCCGCGACCGGCGCTTCGCCGACCCGGCCTGGCAGACGGCACCCTATTCCTTCTGGCTACAGGGCTTCCTCGCTCAAGAGGCCTGGTGGCGCAGCGCCACGCGAGAGGTGCGCGGCATGTCGCACAAGGACGCGGCACGGGTGGCCTTCATGGCGCGCCAGTTCCTCGATGTGGTTTCGCCGTCCAACGTGCCGTGGCTCAGCCCGCCCATTGTCGAGCGAACCCTTGAGGAAGGCGGCGCCAATCTCCTCCGGGGCTGGCAGAACCTGGTGCAGGATTCGTTTGCCGCGCTCACCATGGAGCCGGAGCCTCTGAACGATGGCTTCGCCGTTGGTGAGGACGTCGCGATCACGCCAGGTCAGGTCGTCTACCGCAACGATCTTATGGAGCTGATCCAATATAGCCCCACAACAGAGACGGTGGCCGCTGAGCCGATCCTGATCGTGCCGGCTTGGATCATGAAGTACTACATTCTCGATCTGCGGCCTGAGAACTCGATGGTGCGCTACCTGGTCTCCCAGGGCTTCACGGTTTTCATGATTTCCTGGCGCAACCCGACCGCCGAAGATCGCGACATCACGTTCGATGACTACCGCAGCCTGGGCATCATGGCGGCGCTCGACGCGATCGACACCATCATGCCGAAGGCCCGCGTGCACGCCTGCGGCTACTGCATCGGCGGCACCTTGCTGGCGATCACCGCCGCGACCTTGTCGCGCGACGACGGGGACCGGCTGGCCAGCCTCACCTTTCTCGCCGCGCAAACGGACTTTAGCGAGGCTGGCGACCTCATGCTCTTCGTCGACGAAAGCCAGATCGCCTTTCTCGAAGACATGATGTGGGATCAGGGCGTGCTCGACACCAAGCAGATGGGCAACGCCTTCAAGGCGCTTCGTCCCAACGACCTGGTGTGGTCGAAAATGGCCCAAGAATATTGGCTGGGCGAGCGCAACGGCGCCCACGATCTTGCGAGCTGGAGCGCCGACCAGACCCGTCTGCCCTACCGCATGCACTCGCAGTACTTGCGCGCGCTGTTCCTTGAGAACCGTCTCACGGCAGGCCGCTATGCGGTGGAGGGCCGCGTGATCGCGCTGAAGGACATCCGCGCGCCGAGCTTCGCGGTGGGCACGGAGACCGACCATATCGCGCCCTGGCGCTCGGTCTATAAGCTTCACCTATTCACCAACAACGACCTCACCTTCGTGCTGACCAATGGCGGGCATAATGCGGGCATCGTGTCGGAACCCGGGCACGCGCGCCGGCATTACCTGATCGCTGCCCGTCACCCCGGCGATCCATATGTCGACGCCGATACCTGGCACTCCATGGCGACGGCGCAGGAAGGCTCGTGGTGGCCCGCGTGGGCGGAGTGGCTGAAGGCGCATAGCAGTCAGGAGGCCACCGCGCCGCCAGCCATGGGCGCTCCCGGCAAGGGCTTGCCGCCTTTGTGTCCCGCACCCGGCGTTTATGTTCGCCAACGCTGAGCGATCGCGGAGAGCGCGCGGCGTCAGTCGTAGAAGGCAGGCGCGAGCTGCTGGCGCTGAATCAGCTCTGGGTCATGACACACGAACATCATGGCGCCCTCCTCCCGGCGCAGGCGGTTGATCTTGCGTAAGGCTTGAAGGGCCGCCGCATCGTCGGACGCCTCGCCCGGTAGGATCTCGTCGTCGAAGTTCTTCAGCCAGTCGCCCGCGTCGCCAGCGAGTATCGCGGACCCTGTTTGCGGCAACCTGATCAAGGCCGATTGGTGACCTGGCGTGTGTCCGGCTGTGTCGAGCAATGTCAGTCCGGGCATGATCTCGTGGTCGCCCTCTACCAGGCACCAGTCGATCGCAGGGTCGTCGAGGTCCTCCTGCACCACGCCCGGATGAACGGGCCCGGACAAGGCAAAGTCGTGCTCGGCGCGCTGCATCCAGACTTTGGCGCGGGCAAAGTGCCGGACATGACCCGTATGATCCAGATGCGCGTGGCTGAGGATCACGTGGGCGACATCGTCGGGGGCAACGCCGATCTCGCTGAGCTGAGCCAGAAGCCCGTGCTGGGGCCACACCACCGGCGCCTCCCAACCGTGGTCGGTGAAGTGGCGGCGGCGCAATACCGGATCGCGGACTAGCTCCGCGTTAAGCCCCGTGTCGAACAAGGCAAAGCCGGTCTCCGTCTCCAGAAGATAGGCCGAGATCGGGACGCTCATGACGAAGCGGTCGCCGCCGCCGCGCAAACACAAGCTCCGGGGCACGATCTCGTACCCGCACAGAAGGACGTAGAGTTTCAAGACCGCCGTCACCTATCAGCCCCCTTATTGCGACTTTGGCGCCTGAGAAAAGGTTTTGCCTATCGCGAACAGTGCTGCAAATCACTTTGACGCGCGCGACAATTGCAATACGGTCGCCACTCTCCTTCGATAGATTCTCAGCCACCGGGTTCCCGTGAAAGTTCATACCGCCAGTCTCATCAACGCCATCGTGCTCATCGTCGTGTCGGCATGGGCCTATCTTACTTCCGAGGCGCCCTCCTTCACGGCCTTGATCCCGGCGCTGTTCGGTGCGTTTCTGCTGGCCTGCTATAACGGCGTCAAAACCGAGAACAAGATCACCGCGCATATCGCTGCCGCCCTCACGGTGGTGATCCTGATCGCGCTCTACACGCCGCTCATGGCCGCGGTGGAGCGCGGAGACAACGCCGCCATCATTCGTGTCGGCCTCATGATGGCGAGCACTCTCTTCGCCCTCATCTTCTTCATAAAGCACTTCATCGACGCCAGACGGCGCAGCACTTGAGCCGCCGGCACGTCATCGTGCCCAAGGCGGAGATCTCGCGATCGTCTCCAACAAGAGTTCAATGAAGACCCTGACCTTTGCGGTCAGGACATTGTGCGCATCATCGACGCCGTGTTGGCCGACACGGCGCCCGTGATCGGAACCTAGCTCGCCTGCCGCGAACTTTGCCCTATTATGCGAAGAATGGACTGACGGTCTCACTCGGGCAAACGAGGGCCAGGAGCGATGACGCGGAGACAACGGAGAAGGCGTGAGGTTCAATTGCCGCCAGTACGCGTGCCGGCGATTGCCTCCGGTTCCATCGCTTCAGGCGCGACGGCTATGGGCGCGCTGGCTGTCGGCGCCTTGGCGATTGGGGCGCTCGCCATCGGAGCACTCGCGATCGGCCGCTTGAGCATCCGCCGCGCGGACGCCCAGAAGCTCCGGCTGGGCGAGGTGGACATCGACACGCTGACGGTGAGACGCCTGCGCGTGATCGAGACCGGGCCCGGCGATCAGACGAATCAAGAGCGCGCGGACGCGGCTCAACGCGACGACTAAGACGAAGGTTCTGGTGACGATCGCTCAGTTTTCCGCGATTATCCCAGCAACCAGACGATGCCTAGCCAAAGCCTGACCTGGATCAGCGAACCTGGCCCAATCCCTTGAGCGCCGGTCCCATCGCGGCTTTAGTGAGGGAAAAGGGAGACGTACTGGGACGGAGGACTCAAATGGGCGAGCAAGTGAGACAGACTGCCGTGGAGTACCGCGGGCTGCCGGACGTCAAGTCGGTCGGTATGGGGGCCCCGTTCCGCTGGCTGGCGGAGGGATGGCGTGATCTGTGGACGGCGCCCGGTCCATGCCTGGCTTATGGACTCATCCTGGCCGTTCTTTGTTTCTTGGTAGCATATGCACTTGTCGCCGCCGATGCGGCGTTTTGGGCACTCGTGCTGACGGTGGGCTTCGTGTTCATCGCGCCGATGATGGCCATGGGCCTTTACGAGGCTGGACACCAGATCGAGCAGGGCAAGACGCCCAAGCTGTCGCAAATGCTCTATGTGCGCGAAGCGGTGCGGTTGGATGTGGCCTATCTCGGCTTGTTCCTGGCGCTGATCTACCTGTTGTGGGGCCGCATCGCGCAGATCATCTACGGCTTGTCGACCAATCAGCTGCACCGCACCGTGGAGTCGTTCGTCGCGTTCGCCACTGAAACCCCCGACGGGCACAATATGCTGATCACCGGCACCGTCGTCGGCGGCGTGATTGCCTTCCTCACCTACTGCATGGTGGTCATATCCGCACCCATGCTGCTGGACCACCGGACAAACGTGTTCGGCGCGATCGTCACGAGCGCCCGGGCGGTGATCGAGAACTTCTGGCCCATGGTGCTATGGGCGTTCCTCCTCGGCGCCCTCACGCTCCTTGGCGCGGCGACGAGCTTCCTCGGCTTCATCATCATCGTCCCGTGGCTTGGCTTGGCCAGCTGGCGCGCCTACCGGGAGCTGGTGCCGGAGCCGGTGGCGACCTAAACGGCGCTAAGCGCGGACGGCCGTCCACACACCGGAGCAAACGCCGGAGGGGCCGGTCCCGGCCCACTTGCCGCTGCCGCGAGCTCGGGTGAACCGTCCGGTGCCTTTGGCTTGGCGGGGGCCTGCCACCGCGTTGATCCGCGTTTGCCCCGACCGGGAGATGAGACCGGCGAGGTTGATCTTGCGGAACACGAATTTCCCGCTCGTCGACGAGATACGGCCGCCCGCGATCGCGAGACCCACCTTGATCGTTCCGCAATGGCCGTCGGTCGTGACGACGAACATGGTCCAGGCACCGTCGTAAGCGGATTTCGGGGCTGCCACGACAGGCGGTGCGACGCAGACAATCCCGAAAACGGCCGACAGGGCGATGGCGCGGCTCCAATTGGCGATCATGACAGTCCCCTTTTACCGTTAGCTGTCGTGCAGATCGCGACAGCCTGCCCGAATTGTATGACTGTAGCAATGCGCCGCCGCCCCAGGCCCCAGCGCTACCGGCGTTTCCCCGCCCGCGCTAAAGTTGCGCGCGCAGATGCCAGACATCCATGCGACAGGAGCCCCTAGCGGTTCTGGAAGGAGGATCCTTTGTCTGACCCAGACGATTCAATGCTGCGGGCCCGGCTGCGCGCACTGCCGGGCCAGGTACTGCTGGCGCTCCTCAACGGCACGGCGATTCTGGTGATCGCGGCATCCATCCTGGCGCTGGTCGCCGTAGCCAAGGTCACCCATCTGGCGCACGACGTTGCCGAGACGATGACCGACGCCGTGCTATCCAGTGTTGATCTCAGCCCCCGCCAATTCCAAACCGCGGTACAAACCATGTCCGCCGACATCAGAGCCTTGACCGAGACACTGCAGCAGACCAGGACCGAAGCCGCCGCCTCGCTCGATCCGGCGCTTGCGCGGCTCAACGCGAAGCTCACCGCCATCGAGAGCGGCGTGGAGGACCTCACCGAGGTCCGCGGGGCTCTGATCAAAGAAGCTGTCGCGCAGGTCAGTGTTGCGGTGGGCGAGGAGCTTCAGCGGTTCGGCGCTTGCAAAGTTGCCGAGATGCGCAACTAGGGTTCAGGCTTGCTGAGCGCCCGTACCCAATGATGTGATTAGACGAGCACGCCATGCAGAAACTTGAGATTGCCTACTACTCCGACGTCCTGTGTATCTGGGCCTATGTGGCCGAGCGCCGGCTTGAGGAGCTCGCTACGGCCTTCGGCGACAAAATCGCCATCGAGACCCGCTATTGCTCGGTGTTCCCCGATGCCTGGGGCAAGATCGCGGCAAAGGGCGGCTTTGAGGCCTTCAACCGGCACTTGCGCGAGGTCGCGGAGCGCTTTCCGCATATCGCGGTCGACGATGCGGTGTGGCTGAAAGCGCGGCCCCGGACCTCGGCCAGCCCGCACCTTTTCCTCAAGGCCGTCGAGCTCATTGAGCGCGCAGCCGCCGACCCCGATGCGACGCCCCTGCCCTATCTAGAGCGTGTATCGACGCAGGCCGCACGGCAGATGCGCCACGCCTTCTTCGCCGAAACGCTCGATATCTCCGATTGGCAAGTGCACAGGGACATCGCCGCGCGGATCGGCATCGACTACGATGACGTGGAGCGGAAAATCCGCGACTCCGAGGCGTTCGCACAGCTGGCCGTTGACTACGATCGCAGCCAAAAAGACGGCATCGAAGGCAGTCCGACCTTCGTGATGAACGAAGGCCGGCAGAAGCTGTTCGGCAATGTGGGGTACCGGGTGCTCGACGCCAACGTCCAGGAGCTGCTGCGCCGCTCGCCGGAGAACGAAGCGAGTTGGTGCTAGTCGCGGTTAGTGCCCGCCCCCTGCAAGACCAACACCGGTGACAAGGGCGATCCAGACTTTGATGCGCAGGCCCCAGGCCTTGATGATGCCCAGCGCCGAGATGATGTGGGCGCCAACGCCATGGCCGAGATTGCGGTCATAGGCCTGCACGATACAGCCGCTGCCGTTGACCAGAAGCGCCTGATGCTCCGGATAGACCATCTCAAGGAGCACGGCGACCTCGCCGCGCTTTGAAAACTCGGACGGCTCGAGGAGCCGCCCCGTCGGCGCGAGTTGACCGGCAGCGATCTCCGGTTGGATCGCCTTTATCCGGGCAGGCAGCACGGCGTTCTTCATAGCCACATTGAAATTCGTGTCACAGGCCACCTCCGCCGGCATGCCCACATAGAGGACCGACCGCGCGACTTGCGCAAAGCCCGCAAAGACGCGTTTGTCATGTGCCTCGTCGCGATCCGGAATGATGAGCATCGCGGGATTTGTCGCGATCTGGGCTGCGCGCGCGCCAACATGCAAGGTGAGCTGATCGATGACGCCGTCCACATAGGAGCGGATCGTGGTTTTCTCCAACTCCACCTTGGCCTGCTCGAGCTCCGCCGTCGCGCTATCGCGCTTTGCGGGCAGCACCTCGTCCAGTTGGAGTTTGGCCTCGTCCAAGAGCGCTTCCGCCTGGGCCACCTTCGCCTCGGCCGCCGCCTTATCCGCGACCGCCGATTGGAAGCGGCGCTCGTTATAGGCCGGCGACTTGCGTTTGCGCAGCTCGTCCTGGTCCGCAAACACCTCGTTGGCCTGGCCTAGCTCCGCTTTCTCTCTATCCACGGAGGCCTCAGCAGAGTGCACCTCGGCCTCGGCGGAGGCGAACGACTTGTTGATCTCCACAAGTCTGAGTTCGGCGGTCTTCACCGCGGCTTTCTCCGTCGTGTTGTCGACGGTGAAGAGCACTTGGCCCGGCTTCACGCGGCTTCCGTTATCGACTCCGATGCTCGTCACCGTGCCCCCGTTTTCGCTAACGACCGGCACGGTTCGAAACGGAACGAAGCCCGTGTAAGACTTCGGGTAATAGTAGAAGACCGTGAAGAAGACGATGAATGCCAGCGCCAGCCAGACGAAGAGCGCGATGTGCACGTTGTAAAGCGTCACGGGCATGCCCTTCCAGCGAAGGTAGAGCACCCGCAAAACGAAGGGGATGGAGGTTACCGTGAGCTCAATCACCGCCGGCCTCCTTTTGGCTCTGTCTTGACGAAGCCGCCGCTTTCGGCGGCTGCACCGACTTCGCCTGCACCTTAGGTGGAGCTGGTTGCGGCTTAGGGTTCTGCTGCTGCGGGGGCTTGGGCTCAGGAGCTTTATGCTCTTCGGCCAACCTCTCGGCCAGCATGTCCTCCAGCTCACCCTTGAGGGCATGCTGCTTTCTCGGCTCGAACCAGAGCATGAGATCGCGCGCCAGCGCCGTTGCGATCAAGGCCAGCGGGAGCAAGATGCTGAAATGGCTGAGCGGCGGGAAGATCTCATACGCAAACGCAATCATCAGGAGCGTTGGGATCGTCGTCTTTAGGGGCGTCCCTTCGTTCTGCCGCTCGGCATAACGATCGAAGCGCGCATAGAAATGGAATACGGCGAAGACCAAGAGGAAGAGGAGTATCAACGCCGCGAAGGCCGTGGTGTCGGTCTCGCCCGGCGGCGTCCACCACGGTACCGTTTGCCCGTCCGCTCCTGTCTCAGACTCTGTCGACAAGTTCCCCCCTACCGGCGCTATCTCATTTGTCCGGACGCACCCGCCATCAGTCTTTCACGAGAGTGTCTACAGCGTCGAGAAGAGGCACTTCGGGATTCTGCACACAATAGTCTCGGAGTTTCTTCATGTTGGCCTTCAGGGCCTCCACATCGACAAGCGTGTTACCGCGCTTCCCGCTGTAGTATCCGTGGACCCAGATCGCCAACGTCTCGGGGCTGGCAACCTTGTAGAGGGCAAACTGCTCGCAACTGACCTTCGACACGTCGATGGTCACTTGGGCCTTTGGCGCGGCCGTCGCGGCTAGAAGCAGCACGAACGACAACGAAACGGTCTTCAGTGAGCGTGTTTTCGGCATTGACCCTCCTATGAGGTACCTCCGTCGCCTTCCGCGATCGAGACGCGGTTGGACGACGAGCCCCTCTCCTGACTGCTTGAGCCGCCGGGCTGTTCGGGTTTTGGCACCGGCGCACCCTCGATGAAGTGCACGTCTTGCTGGGGATACGGTATCGAGATGCCCACGGCATCGAACCGTTCTTTCACCTGCCGCATCAGATCCCAATAGACGGTCCAATAGTCTTCCGTCTTCACCCACGGACGGCAGATGAAATTGACTGAGCTGTCTGCCAGTTCGTTGACCCGTATGGTTGGCGCCGGCTCCTTCAACACGAGCGGATGCGCCTCAACCGTCTCCTCCATGGCGCGAATGGCCTCGGGGATGGGGTCGTCGTAAGAAATGCCAAACACAAGGTCGACACGGCGTGTGTCGCTCGCCGTCACATTGGTGATGATATTGCCCCAGACGTTCTTGTTGGGGATCACGATGACTTTGTTGTCGGGCGTGACGACCGTTGTCGCAACGATATTGACGGACTTCACAGTGCCCGAGACCCCACCGGTGTCGACATAATCGCCTTTGTCAAAGGGCCGGTAGATCATGATCAACAGCCCACTGGCCAGATTGCTCAACGTGTCCTGCATAGCGAAGGCTGCAATGATCGAGGCGCCGCCGATAACGGCAAAGAGCGGCGTGATGTTCACACCGAGTGCGGCCAGGACCAGCATCAGGCCGACGGCGAGCACCACCCAGTAGACGATCCCGACAATAAAGGACTGCAACAGCGTCGAGATTTTCGGCACATGACCGATCCAGCGCCGGACGAACGCGCGCACCAGACGCGCGACGAGCAAAAGCCCCAGGAAGGCGGCGATAACGATGCCG
>JGI12316J15310_10000052_pt7 | contig 35699 bp, 34 predicted proteins | sample MarCyaLeptolynsp_FD_15310 | JGI IMG/M metagenome (IMG submission 15310)
GAGCGTCCCCAGCAGGTAGCTGTCCGGCTTGTCGGTTGCGGCCTCGAGCGCGCTGGAGAACGTCTCGCAAGGGTTCTCCGTCGTACCGGCCTGCCACAGATCGAGCGCGGTCTGGAGCGGCTCGTTGATGCGTTTGCCCTCGTCCGCGTTGCGGAGGTGATCGATCGCGGCGTGCCGCGGCTCGAACGACAGCGGGCTCTTCTGCACGTTGACCCACGTGGCGAGGCGGTCGTGCCCGGTATCTCCGAGCAGCTCGATCGCGATCGTCGTGGCGAGCTCGCGATGTCGCGGGTTGTCGAGCAGGATCCAGAAGGTCCCCGCGAACTCCTCGTTGTCGAGCAGGCCACGGTCGAGCGACAGCGCGGAGCGGTACGCCTCGAGGGCCGGGGTTGCGTTGGACTTGATGCTGCGACCCACCAACGCTCGGCCCATCCGCCAGTGCAGCGCGGCGGAGTCGTCGAACACCTCCATCAACGGTCCGATGAAGGTCAGCGCGGTGTCGTACTTCTTGGCATCGAGCAAGGCGTCGATGGATGCGAGGTTTGCTCGCAGCGCACGCACGGACTGGTCCTCGGCAGGCTTGTCTTCGCCATCGTCCCCCGCGGGCTCGTCGTCGATGACCAGCTCGTCGGAGTCCTGGGAATCCGCCGCCTTGGCGTCGCTGTCATCGCGCTTCGCGTCGGCGGGCTCGTCCTTGCCATCTTCCTTGTCGTCGTTGCTGGCGGAGTCGTCGTCCTTGGTCGCACCGTCGACAGCTGCCGCCTTGGGCTTGGCCTCGGTCTCGTCGCCGTCTGGCCACGCAGCGACGGCCAGCATCAGCAGCCCCACCGCGCCCACGCCGACCGCAGGCAGGACCCACGGTGGCCGATCGACCGGCGCGGCCGCTGCCCCGGGAGGCGGCGGAGGGGGTGACGGAGCCTTGTTCGGCTCCGGCTCGGTGCGCCCCTCCGACTCGACGCGCAGCGTTCCGCCCGGCACCACCTTCGGCGCGGGGGGAGGGCTCGTGGCCGCATCCTGATCCACGGCGTCATCGTCCGTGTCCTCGTTGTCTTCCTCGGCGGACTCGTCTCCCTCGGCCGACGCGTCTTTGTCCTCTTCGTCCTCGCCGCCGGACTCCATCGCCACGAGCTCCTCGAGATCGGGGAGCTCGACCTCCTCCGCCTCTTCCTTGCCGTCTTCATCCGTCGCCGACTTCGCGGCGAGGCCGGGTCGCGGCGCAGGCGTCACGGTATTTGCGATCGTCGGCGGCTTCGGTCTCGCAAGGCCGCCCGGCAGCCCCCCGAGCCGTGGCGGCGGCGGCAGCTTGGGCTTGGCCGCGCGATCGGTGGGTGACGCGGCGCGCCGCAACGCCGCGATCGCAGCCGTCGCATCTGCGAAGCGTTCCTCGGGCTTCTTCGCCAGCAGGCGCATGACGAAGTGCCGTAGCGATCCGGGGACCGAGTCGGGCAGCGCTGGGGGCTTCTCCGCAATCTGGCGGCGAAGGATCGCCACCGGGTCGTCGCCGTCGAACGGCAGCTCGCCGGTCAACATCGAGTACATCACGACGCCCAGGGCGTAGAGGTCGCTGCGCGCGTCAGTCTTCTCGCCACGCGCCTGCTCCGGGCTCATGTAGTAGGGCGTCCCGAAGATCATGCCGGCCCGCGTCAGCTGCCCTGCCCCCGCGCCGTGGGTGATCTTCGCGATCCCGAAATCGAGCAGCTTGACCTGCTCGCCGCCATCACCCCCGAGGACGAAGATGTTCTCGGGCTTGATGTCGCGATGGACGAGGCCTTGGGCGTGCGCATGGGCCAGCCCCTCGAGGACCTGGCGGATCAGCTCGACCACGCGAAACGGCGGCATCGCCTCGGTCACGATCTCCGCGAGGTCTTTGCCCTCGAGGCATTCCATCACCAGGTAGCGCCGTCCGTCTTCGGTCGAGCCGAAGTCCATGATGCGGACGCAGTTGGGATGGTCGAGACGCGAAGCCGCGGCCGCCTCTCGATCGAAGCGCGCCACCATCTCGTCGTTGGCCGTCAGCTCACGGTGCAACAGCTTGAGCGCGACGTCCTTTTTCAGCCCGAGGTGGTGCGCTTTGAAGACCGCTCCCATCGCGCCGTGACCGAGAACCGAGTCGAGTCGGAACCGATCCGCGAGGGTCTGGCCAAGAAGCTCGTCGGCCGCGTTGGCCCTGATGTCTGGCGCGGGGAGGCTCATCTAGATCGAGTTTAGAGCGCCCTTGGCGGCCTCTCATCCCTTGACACTGAACGTGTTGGCAGTATGCTCTGCGAGGCCGCGTGGGCGCGATTCAGCTATCTCTGCTCGAGCGGGCACTGCCCGCCCCGAAGGTCGACCCGGCCTTCCGCGAGTTACATCGTAAGGACCTCGGTGAGGGGGCATGGGTGGATTACGCACCTCGGTGGCTGCTTGGTGACACCCAGGTTTACGACGTGTTGCTCGAGCGATCGGAGTGGAGCGAAGGCCGACGGCTGATGTACGAGCGCTTCGTCGACGTGCCGCGCTTGATGGGCAAGCTTCCCGAAGACGGCGGACATGCCATCGTGCACGACGTCGCCGATATCCTCAGCCGACGATACGACGCGCGCTTCGATGCGCTCTCGGTTGCGCTCTATCGCCACGGTCGTGACAGCGTGGCGTGGCATGCCGACAAGGGTCTGCGGGATCAGCCGGAGTCCACCCTCGCGCTCGTTTCGCTCGGCGAGCCGCGACCGTTTCGCCTGCGACCGGTCGGCGGGGGCTCATCGATCGGTTTCTCGTGCGGGTGGGGCGACTTGGTCGTGCTCGGCGGGACGATTCAGCGCCACTGGGAGCATGCCATTCCCAAAGTCAAACACGCCGGCCCGCGCATGGTGCTGATGCTTCGGTGCACTCGCGACACGCGGTTGGGCTAAGGGGTACTCAGGAGGCCTTGCGCTCTTCGGCGAGGTACTCACGCAGCGACTTTGCCCAGCCGTCGAGATTGGCGTGGGTCGATTCGAGCAGATCAGCCGATTTGGCCAGCTGCTCGATGCGTTCTCGCAGTGCCTTGCGTGCTCGGTTGATCCGCGTGCGCATCGTGTTGTGCGGTACACCGAGGACCTCGGCGAGCTGGGCGCTGGTGAGCTCCTCCCAGTAGAACAGCTCGAGCGCGATCTGGTGGTCGAGCGGGATCGATCGAAGCGCCTGTAGCAGCAGACGATGCTCATCCTTGCGGGCGACGCCCTGGGTCGGCGAGGTACCGAGATCCACCGCCGAGATCGAGCCGAAGTCGAGCCGCTCCGCGTCCTTGCGACCGCGGCGAAAGTGCTCGAGCAACACGTAGCGCCCCACCCCGAGCAGCCACGTCACGAACGACGAGTCCCCGCGGTAGGGCGACTTGGTCTCCAAACACGCGAGCCAAGTCCGCTGGATGAGCTCATCGACGTCGCGATCGACCTTGTTGCGGAAGAAGCGATACAAGACCCGCATGTGACGACGCACGAGCTCGTTGCCCGAGTCGTTGTCCCCGTCCCGCCAGGCACGGAGCAGGTCGCCGTCCGCAATCACGGTGCGATGCTACCAGGCTGTACAATCCGCGCGTGACTGGCTCGACCGGCAAGACGTTGGGCGCCTCGTGCGCTGCGTTTCTCGTGGCTGCGGCGCTCGGAACCGTTCCGTCGACCGCCTCCGCAGCACCAGATTGGGTCGGCGACTTCGAGAGCGGAGACCTGAGTCAGTGGCTCCTGTCGCCGCAGGTCATCGGCAACATGGACGACATCACGGTCACGCAGGATGTCGTCGGAGAAGGTTCGTACGCCGGCCGCATCGAGCTCGCCCCGGGCACCATGTCTCCGAGCGGGCACAGTCGAAACGAGGTCGTCTACATCCCGGACCTCGGGGCCTTCGACGGGACCGAGCGCTGGTACTCGTTTTCCCTGCAGCCGGAGGGAGCTTTCGGCGATTCGTGGCACCTGGTCTGGTACTGGGAAGGCAATCCGGTCTTTCAGCAGATGATGTCGATGTTCGTCAACGGTCCGCAGATTCAGTTTCGGACCGCGATCGGCGGCGAGACCACCTTGTGGACCGGCGCCTTCACGCCCGGAGAGTGGCACGACTTCATCCTTCACGTGCTGTGGTCGCCCGATCCCGCGACCGGCTTCGTCGAGCTCTACTACGACGGCGCGCAGGTGGTTCCGATGACGAACACCGCGACGATGCTCGGGGCCGGCGTGGGTGGCGAAATGCACGCGGGAATCATTCGCGACCAGAACCTCGGAACGACCGAGGTCATCTACCTCGACGGCTTTCGGGACGGAGCCACGATGGAGGACGTGCTCGGGGGCGACGACGGTGGAACGGACACCGGCGACGACGACGACGACGACGACGACGACATGGCCGACAGTGGGTCGGGCGGCGACGACGACGATGATGACGACGTTCCCGGTGACGATGATGACGACGACGTTCCCGGTGACGATGACGACGACGACGATGACGACGACGGAGCCGACGGCAACGACGGTGGAAGCGGCGGGTCGGGCTCGGACGGCGCCGCGGACGGTGGCGACACAGACGGCGGCGGTTGCAGCTGCCGGACTTCGGCTCCCACCACGTGGCTGGGCCTGCTGCTACTCCCGTTCGTACGACGCCGGCGTCGCTGACGGCTCAATCCAGCGCGCGCGCTGTTTTGCGCACGAGCTCCTCGAGACCGTTGAGCTTGATCTCGTACGTGAGCGCGAGCAGGCGTCCGAGCTTGCCCGGCGGAAATCCTTGCCCTTTCCACCACACTACGTACGGCTCGGGCAGATCGATGAGGGCCCGGCCTTGGTAGCGGCCAAAAGGCATCGGATACACGCACAGCGCCCGCAACTCGTCGGGATCGGGAGTGAGCGCCTCGGGCACCCGCGAAGACTACCAGCGTGATCTCGCTGGGCTCCTGGCATCCCGTCTCGTATCCTGAAAGCAGGGGTGTGGGGCCGTGCAACATCGCTCGTGAGCGTGGTGGGGACCGCGGTGCTCGTGCAGTGCGGCGGCAAGGACCCGTTCGCGTGCACGGATAGTTCGCAGTGCGCAGCCCAGGGCGGAATCTGCGGTCCTGCCGGCTACTGCGCCTTCGAAGATCCATCCTGCGAGAGCGGGTACGAGTACGGCGAGCACGCGGGGCAGTTCTCGGGCATGTGTGTGGTCGATCCCGTGGGTGACGGGACCGGCGACGACGATGACGACGATGACGACGATGACGACGATGACGACGATGACGACGCCGCGGACACCGGTAGCGAGACCAGCGGCGACGACGACGACGATGACGACGATGACGACGATGACGACGCCGCGGACACCGGCGGCCCGACGCTGACGTTCACCGACGACGAGCTCGATGGCGAGTTCGGCGAGGGGTCGTTCGATGGCACGTCCTGGGCCGGTGCCGTCATCCTCGACGGAACGATCAGCGGAACCTTCACCTCACGGGTCTTCGACGCGGGCGCAGTCGTGAGCTGGACCGCGCTGTCGTGGCAGCCCGACGCCCCCTACGGCCGTCCCTTGCCGGACAACGAAGCGATGGAGGCGGGCTACGCCGCCGGTGCCGTCGACATGTCCGGCAACATCCTGCTGCTCCACCTCGACGGCGCCGACTCGCTCGTCGATACCTCCGGTCACGGCAACGATCCGGAGCCTCAGGGCAACCTCATCGATTCGACGGGCGTGTTCGGGGGCGCCGTCGCCGACAGCCAGTCCTCCTGGCTCAGCATTCCGATCGACGACGGCAGCGACTTTCAGTTCGCCTCCGGGGACTTCACCTGGTCGCTGTGGGTCAACACCACCGACGACTGCAACGGTGATGCGGTCTCGAACAATCAGGTGTACCTCGGCACCGAAGACGAAGGCCCCGAGCGTACGCACATCTGGTTCGGGTGCGTCCGTCCCCAGTCCAGTTCATGCGATGGCAACATCGACGGCGGGCGCGCGGGCGGAACCTTCCGCTCGTTTCACGCCAACGAGGACGGCACGGGGTATTGCGGCACCACGGTCATCACCGATGGCCAGTGGCACCACATGGCCGTCGTCAAGCAAGGCCACCCAGACGCCAGCGTTCGTCTGTTCGTCGACGGCCAGCTCGAGGCCTCGGAGAGTGCCTTGTTCGACGAGCCCTTGTCGTTCGTCGACAACCCCGACTTCACCATCGGGGCGTTTGTGGGCGGATCTTTTCCCGCATCGGGTTCCTTCGACGAGATCGCCGTCTGGCGACGTGCCCTCGACGACGACGAGCTGCGGGCGTTGTGGCTTCGCGGCGTCCGCAAGCTCGGGCTGCGCGTGCGGACATGCGACCAACCGGACTGCAGCGACGACCCTCCGTTCCTCGTTGGTGAAACCGGACCGTACTCCGACTCCGACGCCGAGGGGCCTCAGGCCGGGTTCAACTTCGGCCCGTCGCCGTACTTCCAGTACGCGGTCGAGATGGAGGTCGAAGCGACCGCGTCGAGCGAGTCCCCCCGCCTGTTGTCGGTCACGGTCGGCGCGGAGCCGTAACGAGAGCCCAGCTACTGCTCGATGCAGTAGAGGCGGAACAGGGAGTCGCAGCCGAAAATGAAGAAGCCGTCCCAGTGGTTGTCGATGGTGCCCGATTCGCCGCCGCCGCCGCAGATTCCGTTGCTCAGGCAGCCGCCGGTGTTTGACGTCCAGCCGCTGCAGCTGTTGGTCGTCGGACTCCCGCCGACGTTGATGAAACCGGTCCACACGTTGCCGCCTGGGGTCGTCATCAGCTCGGTGAGATTGATCGGCGCTTCGATGCTCTCGTCGTTGAGGTCGGTCCAATCGTCGGCAACGAGCTCGCCGTCGAGTCGTCGGAACGGTCCCCCCTCTGTCTCGTGGCGATCGAGCCCCGCGCCGGGGTCGATGATGTAGGCCCGCCAGGCCCCGCCGAGCGACTGAGCATCGGCAAGGGCCTGACACTGCTCGTCGGCGTTCTGCGCACTGCCCATGTTGCCGTCGCGGACGTCGCTGCTCAGGAACACGCGCCGTGTTCGACTGCAGGCGGCTTCGAAGCACTCCTGCTCGCCGTTGCACACGTCGCCGCAGCTGCTGCAGTGGGTCTCGGTGCCGAGAAAGTCGGCGTCGTCGGTCATCGGGTTGCAGTCTTCGTCGACGCCCGCGCCGTCGCAGATCTCAGTCGCTGCCGTGTTGATGTTCTCGTCGTCGTCGTTGCAGTCCGTGCCGCCACACGCGACAGAGTCTTCGCCATCGTCATCGGCGTCGGGGTCGCCAGCGCAAGGACCCACGCAAATGTCGAACTCGTCGTTGCACTCCCTGTCCGACTGGCACGGGTTGCCGCCGCCGGCGAGGCAGCCAAGCTCGTCGGACTCCGGCGCCTCGGGGTCGCAGGTCTCGGCGCCGTTGCAGAAGACGCCGTCAGAACAATCGGCATCGCTCGAACACGAGCCGTCGTCGTCGTCGTCGTCGTCGTCGTCGTCATCGTCGTCGTCGTCGCCGCCGCCGTCGTCGTCGTCGTCGTCGTCCGGGAGGTTTCCCGAGGACCCGTCTCCGCCCTGACCGACGGTGCCGTCGACGGCGCCTGTCGCGGCAGGTGCTCCATCGGCGCCGCCGCCCTGCGTCCCTTCACCCGTACCACCGTCGACCGCATCCGCCTGCGACAGAGGCGAGCACGCGGCCACCAAGGCCGTCGCAAACAAACCAAATAAGCGCATCGTCCTTCACGGTCGCACGAAGTGCCGGAGCAGACAACGTTTGCGTCCGCCAAAACCATTCAGAAAAACGCACGCGCCTCGAGATAGACAGTCAACGGACTGACGCCGAGCTCGCTTCGAAGCTCGATGGGCATCATCGGATCGGTCGTGACTGCCGGATCCGCGCCCCAAGGCACGAACACGCCCGCGATGAGGTCCGCTTCGTCCGCGAGGCCGTACATCAGCGAAAGACCCGTCAAACCCGAGCCGTCGTTGCCGTTGACCAGCATGAACCCCGAGCCGTAGAGAATCGGAACGAGCTCGATGCCGCCGTTGACGCCGACGTAGTGGCGAGCGAGCAAGGGCTGCTCGTCGGGGTAGAACTCGGTCGCGCGGGTCAGGTAGTCCTCTGGATCGCGGGCACCATCCGACACGAACGCATACTCGGCCCCGACCGTGGAATTGCGCCAGCCGATGTTGAGGCTGGGTCCCCCGGACAGCCGAACGTGAATCGCATCGTCCTCGTCCTCGGCGCCGCGACCGTCGCCATCGCGATCCGGTACGCCCACGTGCCCCTCGGCGCGCAGGCTCACCGGACCAACGTCCCCCTGCGTCGACCCACCAGCAACCCATCGCTCCGCCACCTTGCCTCCGAGTGCGGCCCACTCAAAGCCCCACCGAACGGTGGAGGCACGCGCGAGCAGACCCGACTGCGCCCACTTGGGTACGCCGCCATCGTCGTAGCCCATCGCGCCAACCACTTCGACGGACGAGTTCATTCCGATCGCGCTTCCCACTCGAATCGCATCCACGCCTGGCTTGTAGATCCGGTTCACAGCCGAGGCGGCGAATGGAGAGAAGAAGTCATTGGGCGTGAGCAGCCCGGTCACGGTGTACGTGATCGGGAAACGGCCGACGGCAATGTTGACCGGGCCGGCGCTAGCGTCGACGACGAAGCGATCGAGGCCGAGACTCCCGGTGACATTCCCTTGGTCCCAGGCTTGGTAGACCAGGTGGGGATACCGATAGACGCTGCCACGCGATCCAGCAGTACCAAAGGCTCCGACCGCGTTCCCGCCACCCGGGGCCCTCGACAGATCGAGAAAATAGTTCATCTCGATGCCGATGTGCTCGCCGAGGTCCCGCTTGGCCATGAGGCGGAAGACCGAAGCCACGAGCGCGTCGTCACCGGCCGGGAACAACTCGGGAATGTCGTCGAAGTGCAGAAAGGCCCCGACGACGCGAATGCTCCCCGTGAAGATGTCGCCGAATCGCTCCCCCTCTGGTTCATCGGGGACCGCTTTCGGCACCGGGGGTTGGGTTCCCGTCGAGAGCGTGCCGAGGTCCGGCAGCGGTTCGAGCTCGCCGAGCGACGCCGGCTCGGGTTGGTCGGGTTGGTCGGGTTGGTCGCTCGGGTCCTTCGACGGGGGAGGATTGCCCACCGTCGTACGTCCGTCGAGCTCACCGAGGTCCGGAAGCTCGCCGAGGTCGGGGATGCTGTCGGGCTCCGCCTCCGCGGCGGGCTCGGGCTTCGCGGGAGACTCCGACCCCGGAGCCAGCGCGAGCACGACCGCAAGCATCCCCGTCAGCATTCAGTCCCTCGTCTCGTCGCTCTCCACTCGGCCGTCGACCAGGCGAACGATCCGCTTGGCCCGCTTCATCACCCGAGGGTCGTGGGTCGAAAAGATGAACGTGACCCCGTGCTCCTCGTTGAGCCGCTGCATGATCTCGAGCAGCTTCTCCGCCGTCGCCGAGTCGACGTTGGCCGTGGGCTCGTCCGCCAGCGTCACCGCGGGGTTGTTCGCGATCGCCCGGGCGATCGCGACGCGCTGCTGCTGGCCACCCGACAGCTGATCCGGGCGTCGGTCTTCCATGCCCTCGAGCCCGACTTCCGACAGCAGCTTCATCACCCGGCGGCGGCGCTCGTCCGGCGCCACCCCCTGCAGCCGCATGACCATCTCCGCGTTCTCGTACGCGGTGAGCACCGGGATCAGGTTGTAGGCCTGAAACACGAAGCCGATGCGATCACGCCGCAGCTTGCTGCGCTCGCCCCGAGACATGTCGCCCAGGTCCTTGCCCTCGACGAGCACTTTTCCGGAGCTCGGCTCGTCGAGTGCACCAATGAGGTTGAGGGCAGTGGTCTTGCCCGAGCCGGACGGTCCGGTGAGGGCGAGAAACTCTCCGCGCTCGACGGTGAGATCGAGCCCGCGAAGGGCCGGCACTTCGAGCTGCCCCTGACGGTAATTCTTGTGGACGTCCTCGAGCTTGACGATGGTCTCGACGTTCTCATCCATGGGTCCCTCTTACTGCAGCCGAATCACGTCGGCGGGGTTGGTTCGACCCGCACGCCAGGCCGGGTACAGCCCAGAGGCGAGGGTCGCGAGCAGGACTGCGACGCCGATGATCGCGAGATTCTGCCCGTGAATGTCGACACGCATGATCGACTCGACGGCGATGCCGGCCACCTCGGCGCCCTCACCCACCATCTTGCTGTAGTCGATGCCAACCGTGTTGAGGTGGTAGTACGGAAACGCGGTGACGACCGTGGCGGCGACGAGCCCCACGAGCGCAAGCCACAGGCTCTCCCACATCACCAGCGCGAACAGGCTCCGCGCGGAGAAACCGACTGCGGACATGATCCCGAACTCGCGCAGTCGCTCCATCACGGAGACAAAGAGCGTATTGAAGATGCCCGCCGCGAGCAGGACCATGATGAGCCCCTCGAGAAACTGGGCTCCGGCTTCCTTCATCGTGATGAAGCCGGCGAGGTCGGGCGAGGCCTGCGCCCACGTCAGCGCGACGGGATCGCCGTCCAGATCCTCGGTCAGCATCGCCGCAACATCGCCCGCGTCACGATGGTCGTGCAGGAACACCGCCACTTGCGTGGCCTCGTCCGGGCCGTAGCCGAGCAGCTCGCGCACCGTGCCGATCGACAGGATGCACAGGCCACCGTCCACGGTCGGGGCCCCGGTCTTCACGATTCCCCGCACGCGAGCGAGGCCGCTGACGACCTCCCCCTCCCGATCCGTCATCGTGTAGACGAGCTTCTTGCCGAGCGTGACGCCCAGCGCCTGGGCGAGCTTGGCCCCGAGCACGACGCCCTTGTCGTTGGCATCGGCGAGCATCTCGCCTTCGCTCAAGGCGTCGAGAAACGCGAGCGTCTCCTCGCTTTCCTGCTCGGGGTCCACGGCCATGAAGAACGCCCCCTGACTGTCGGTCGCCGTCGCGAGCAACGCTGCGCCCGAGATGCGCGCCAGCGACGTCACCACTCGCGGGTCCTCCTTGGCCGCCGCGGAGTGTTCGCCGGCCGAAGGCACACTCTTCTCCAGCGTGGGCAGGTCCTGGTACTCGCGGTGCTGCACCACGACATGACCGGCCCCGAGCTTGGCCGAGTGGTCGATCATGTTGCTGTACGTGTAGTCCCCGATCCCAGTGAAGAGGACGGCAAGGAACACTCCGAAGGTGATGCCGAACAGGGTGATGATCGTCCGCCGACGGTTGCGCCAGAGGTTGCGCCAGGCCATGACTGCGAGAGTTTTGTCCACCGGAATCACCGTCCTACTGGCTATGCATTGCCTCGATGGGTTTGATGAACGCGGCCTTGAGCGCCGGGTAGGTGACGGCGAGACCAACGATGAACATCAGGGTGAAAATCGGTTGCACGTAGGTCGTGGCCGTGACCTCCGAGCGCCACACCATGTCGGCGGCCACGCCCATGACCGACATCTCGCCCAGACCGCTGAGGTCGAGGCCATGAGTCACGAGGTACCAGTTGAACGGGATACTGAGCGCCACGCCGATTGCGATCGCGACCCCGACCTGAATCATGGTCTCGAGCATGATCAGCTTCAGCACGCCGAGCGGCCCGACGCCGATCGCCTTGAGGACGCCGAACTCCCGAATGCGTTCGAACACGGTCATCAGCATCGCGTTCAGAATGACGATGCCGATCGCGATGTAAATGATCATGAACATGATCACCATCGCCCCCTTGGCCGAGTCGAACATCGATGCCAGGGTCGGGTTGAGCTCGCGCCACGTCTGGGCGTCGAGGTCCGTTGCGACCTGGTCGATCTTTTCATCGGCCTGCTCGAGCGTGGAGCTACCGCGCCGTACGATGATCTGGTGCGCTCCGTCCGGCACGACCATCAGCTCGCGAAAGGCCGACGCGAGCATGAAGATGCCTCCGCGGTCGACTCCGTCCGAGACGCTCTCGAGCACCCCACGGACGTAGTAGAGGTCGTTGGCGGTGGACCCGTCGGCCCCCTGGGAGAGCACGACGAGCTCGTCACCCGGGTCGACGCCGAGCATCTGCGCGAGCCGCTTGCCGATCACGACCTGATCGGGCTGGGCGGGATCCAGCCAATGTCCCTCCGCGACGTGCTCCGAGATCTCGCTGACGGTCGCATCGCGCTCGACGTCGACGCCGCGCAGTGACACGCCGGCCGAGGATGTCCCGGCTGCCGCGAGACCCGACCCCAACAAACGCGGCGCGGCAGGAAGACCCGCTTCGTCCAGCTCGGACAACACCTGCTCGGGCTGCTCGATCCGATCGTGGATCGACCGAGTCTCCTGGTACTGCGGATGGAAGATCTGCGCGTCGCCCATCTCGACATCGAGCAGGCGTCGCTCCATTCCCGAGATGTAGCCGGTGACGAGGCCCGAGTAGAGCACCATCATCAGCAGGCCGAGGCTCGTCGCAGCCACGGCGGCGGCCGAGCGACGACGATTCCGCCACACGTTCCGCCACGCCATCGTGAAGGACTTCATGTCCGGCTCACATCGACTTGAGGTGCTGGAGGGTGAAGATGCGCTCCTCGACCTCGACGTCGAACTCGAGCTTCTTGAACCGCATCTCGGTGTACTCACCCGATCCGTCGAGCGGGCGAATCAACATTCGCTCGGCCATCTTCCGATCACCAACCGCTTTGTAGTCGAGAAACTCGATCGAGCGAATCGCGGTGCCATCCTCGTCGATGAAGATCTGGCGCGTGGGCAGCAGGTCGTCCTGACGGACTGCGACCTCGATCTTGCCCCACACCACGGCGGCATCGGGCTTGGCGGTCGCCACGAGCACGTAGTGCGGTACCCCCTCGAGCGTCCCTTTGCCGGTCACCGCGAGGTCATAGTCGTCCGCGACTCTCGACGCGCGTACGAGATCGTTGTTGGTGAGGTGGCTCCCCATCCAGGAGCTGCCCAGCATCGCCCCGGAGATCTTGATCGTGCGACCGGTCTTCGCCAGGTACGTGAACAGGTCGTCCTTGGCTTTGAGGGTCGCGGTGCCACGCTCCTTCTTGGGCGACAGGATGCGCACCAGCGAATAGTCCTCGCCGCGCGACCACGACTCCATCTCGAGCGTGCGAGTCCAGTGCTCGGTCTGGACGGTCATTTCGAGCACGCTGTGGCTGGACTTGCCGCGATGCATGTCGTCGATGTGGTCCATGACCCACTCGGCAAACTTCGGATCGGTGGCCTTGGGCCGGTCGTCGGCCCGGGCTTGCCCCGGCAGCAGCATCGCGGAAGAGACGACAAGGCCGCCGTAGAGCAGCCCGCGGCGTGAGACGTCGGTCATTGGTCGTTGTCCTTTCGGGAGAGCCCGTTCACTACGATGTCGGCAAGAATCTCTGCGTACCGTTCGGGCGTCATGTCGCGCAGAAGGTGCGGCTGAGCGGGGACGGTGGCGAGCAGCCCAAGGCTGACGAGTACGTCCGCGCGGTCTCGAAGCTCGGCCGGCGTCCAGGTATGAGGCCCGACCAGCTCTTCGATCATGGGCACGACGAAGGTGTCGCGGTTGCGGTTCGTCTGTCCGCGGATTGCCGGCGGAAGGTCGTCCATCAGCGCTGAGAGCTCGCCCCCGCCCATGATGCGACCCGAGAGGGGCATCTTGGTCCCGGCGAGGATCACCGCCTTGATCCAACGACGCATGCGTTCCTCCGCGGGCAAGGACTCATCGAAGACGTCCATGATTCCCCGGATGTACTGTCGCTTCTCGCGTCCGAGCGCCGAGAGAATCAGGTCGGCTTTCTTCTTGAAGTACAGGTACAGCGTGCCCTTGGCGACGCCGGCCTCTTTCGCGACGCCATCCATGCTCGTCTTGACGTAGCCCTGGCGCATGAACAGGGCCTCGGCGGCATCGAGGATCCGAACGCGTTTGAGAACCTTGGGATCGTCACCCTCGATCGGGCCGACGATCTCGTCGAGCTGCCGCATCAGGTCGGCGACTTCCTCGCGCGTCACACTGACCGTTTCCCGCGTTTCGGTCAGCCCGCAAGTGACCGAAGCGATATCGGCGCGAGAACAGGGATCTATGTCGCGAATTCCGGAATGACCGGATCGTCACATCGAGTCACCATTTCCATGTGCGCCTTACGCGCCTCGTTCGACCTCGAGCGCGTCGAGCCAGCCGTCCACGACCCAGTGCACATGGTCCCGGCGCTCCGCGATCGCGTCGTCCGACAGCGGGTCGTGGCCATCCCAGGCTTCGCTCAGGCCGCGTGCGTACGTGAAGTACGTGGCCACCAAGCCGGTGATGCTGACGTGAAGCTGGCGCGCAAGTGCCTCGGGGATCGCCGGCACGAGCGACTGCAACCGACCCACGACCCAGCGAGCGGTCGCGGCAAAGTGCTGCGCGACCACGTCCGCGTACGCGCCCCCGCCCGCGATCTCCTGCTGTACCACTCGCGCGTAGGCTTGGTTGTCCCGCATGAAGTCGATGTACGCGTCGATCATCCGATGCACGCGCTCGCGAACCGTGCCGTCGCCCTGCGTCGCTTCGATCGCAGCGCGTTGACGATCGTAGTAGCCCTCGAGCACCCGCCCGAACAGCTCTGCGACCGAGCCCCAGTAGTAGAAGATCAGCGCCTTGTTGACGCCGGCCCGTCGCGCCACCGCGGCCGCCGAGAACGCACCCGTTCCCGCCTCAGCCAGCAGGGACGACGCTGCGGCGAGGATCTCGAGGGCCCGGGCCTTCTCGGCCTCCGGGTTGCGCTCCGCGTCGCCCGACCGCATCGGTGCACGTTACGGGGAACCACGACGCGGGCGAAGACAACGGTCACGTCGTCGAGCCGCATGCCGTCGAGCCTGGACTCCTGCCCTGATGGTCGATCTTGACGATGGAGTTTCCTCGCGAATGGCGCATCGAGAAACCCCTCACAATTACAGCGGCTTCTCTGCTGACTGACCGGCCAGTTTGACCGGCCGGTTAAACTCCGATATCTAGATGCCCATGGCGACCTTCGACACCAAGATCGTGGGAGGCACCGTCGTCGACGGCACGGGCGCGCCCGGCTTTGCGGCGAGCGTGGCGATCAAAGACGGCCGCATCGTCGAGGTCGGGGACTGCAAAGGCGACGCGACGGCGACGATCGACGCCGACGGCGCACTGGTCACGCCCGGCTTCACGGACATCCACACGCACTACGACGGTCAGGTCTCGTGGGATGACGCGCTTGCGCCGTCGAGCAACCACGGGGTCACGACCGCGGTGATGGGAAGCTGCGGCGTTGGTTTTGCGCCGGTGCGCGACACCGATCATCAGCGCCTCATCGAGCTGATGGAGGGCGTCGAGGACATTCCGGGTAGTGCGTTGTCGGAAGGCATCACCTGGGGCTGGCAGACCTTCCCCGAATACATGAACGCGATCGACTCGCGGCCGCACGCGATCGACTTCGCGGTGCAGGTGCCCCACGACGCGCTGCGCATGTACGTCATGGGCGACCGCGCGGCCCCGGATGCACCAGCCACCGACGACGACGTGTCTCGCATGCGGGCAATCGTTCGCGAAGCGCTCGAGGCGGGTGCGTTGGGTTTTTCGACCGGGCGCACCGACAACCATCGAACGGCGCGCGGCAAACCGACGCCCGCCAGCGAGGCGACCGAGCGTGAGCTCTGCGGAATCGCGGAGGCGTTTCACGGGCTGGGGCACGGCGTGCTGCAGGGGGTCTCGGACTTCGACTGCCTGGTCACCGACGACAACTTCGATGCGGAGTTCGATCTGTTCGAGAAGATGGCCGCGTTCGCCAAGCGGCCGATGTCGATCTCGCTGATGCAGCGCGACCAGTCGCCAGACCAGTGGAAGTGGATCCTCCGGCGCTGCGAGCAGGCGGCGGCGAAGGGCACGCCGATTCACGTCCAGGTTGCCCCGCGTCCGATCGGCGTGCTGCTGGGTCTCGAGGCCACCTTCCATCCTTTCATCGGGTACCCGTCGTACAAGGAAATTCACGCGCTGCCCCGTTCCGAGCGGGTGGCCCGGATGCGCGATCCGGAGTTCAAAGCGCGCCTGCTGGCGGAGAAGACCGACCGCGTCGCCGGGGATGGAAGCTCGCTCCCGCCGCTGGCCGACGTGCTGCTGCAGCAGGTCGACATGATCGCCAAGCGAATCTACCGGCTGGGCGAGACGCCGAACTACGAGCCCGATCCCATGACCTGCATTGCGGCCGAGGCGGCGCACAAGGGCAAGGGCGTGCTCGAGACGTTCTATGACGCGCTGCTGGAAGACGACGGCAAGACGCTGCTGTACTTCCCGATCTACAACTTCATGGGACTCAACCTCGACGCGGTGCACGAGATGCTCACGCACCCGCTCGCCCTCCCGGGGCTCTCGGATGGTGGTGCCCATGTGGGAACGATCTGCGACGCCAGCTTCCCGACGTTCCTGCTGATGCATTGGGGGCGCGATCGGGAGCGCGGACGGATCCCGGTCGAGCGTTTGGTGCAGATGCAGGCGCGGGATACTGCGCGCTTCGTCGGACTGCACGATCGCGGAGAGATCGCGGTCGGGCAGCGGGCGGACGTCAACGTCATCGACTTCGACGGGCTGCGCCTCGAAGCGCCACGGTTGGTCAGCGACCTTCCTGCGGGAGGCAAGCGCCTGATGCAGCCCGTGCACGGGTATCGAGCAACGCTGGTCGGCGGCACGCGAATCGTGCAAGACGATCGGCTGCTCGACGCTCGCCCCGGTCGACTCGTCCGCGGTGGTCGAGCCTAGCTTCTAGTCCAGGCTCCGCACCGCCGCCATCACGCGCTCGTTCGCGCTGCGGAGGCGGTAGTCATCGGTCTGGTCGATCCATCGAATCACGCCGTCTTCGTCGAGCAGCATGGTCGTCGGAATGGCCATGGTCTTGAACTCCGGGACCAGCGCGAGTGGGATGCCGGCGAGTGTGAAGCCGCCTTTGGAGAACTCGATGGCCTTGTGGTGCTCGACGCCGAACTTGCGGATCACCTCGAGCTTGGGATCGGCCAGCACCGTGAAGCTCAGTCCATCGCGCTCCTTGTGCGCAGCGGCGGCGGCCACGTCATCCTTGCTCAGCGCCACCAACCGCACGCCGTGTTTTTCGAGCTCGGGCTTCATCTCTTCGAAGCGCCGCAACTCGGCGCTGCAATAGGGTCACCAGTGGCCGCGAAAGAACTTGAACAGAACGCGCTGGCCCGCGAGCGACTGGCTTTCGAACGGCTCCCCCGTCGACTCGACAGCGGCGAAGGCAGGTAGCCGGTCGCCCACCCCGACCGTGATCTTGCCGACCGGCGTCTTGCGCTGCGACAGCAAGAAGAAAAACAGCGGGCCCATCACCAGCGGCAACGAGCCCATGCTCAACGCGATCAAGGTGGCCGACGCGCCGCCCGAGATGGCCTGCGTGATCCCGACGACGACAGCCGCCGTGCCCAATCCCTGAGCGACCATGTGACCCACGGGGCGTGCCGGAACCCGTCCCGACGGGACCGTGGCCATGTACATGACCCACGAGCCCATGACGGCGAGCGCACCGCCAGCGACGGGAATGAGCCCGGGCGTCATCTCCCGACGAATCGTAGCAGGCCTGGTCGATGTTACGGCCTCAGCCGTCCAGCGCGATGACCTCGATCTCGCCGAGCACGATCGCTTGCCCCGGCTCCATCGCGCACTCGCCCTCCACGTCGCAGAACGAGCCGGTGGTGCTACCGATCTCGATCGGCACCATCTCGATGTCGCTCCCGTCGAGGGCGGCTTGCACCGCCGGAAGCTCCTGTCCGAGCGTTGGGACGTCGAGAGCGCCCGTCCCGCGAAGAACCGAGGCCACCGCCCCGACCACCTGTGTGGGCAGAACTTCGTCGTCGACCTCGGGCAGCGCGTCGAGAACCGGCGTGGCGTTGATCCGGATCATGACCGGAACGTCGCCCATCGTGCCGACGCCGTGAACGAGGTCGGGAGCGAACGCGGTGGACCAAAGACCATCGACGACGAGCGCGGGGTCGCCCTCGGGCAGCCACTCGCTTCCCGGCAGCCACTCGCTTCCCGGCAGCCACTCGCTTCCCGGCAGCCACTCACTTCCCGGCAGCCACTCGCTTCCCGGCAGCCACGCACTTCCCGGCAGCGCCGTCGGTCCGCCCAGCATGGTCAACGCGTTCGGCTCTTGGGAGGTCCCACCGCTGATCCAGATGCCGTGCAGCGCGTCGTTTCCCACGATCGCGGAGGCGAAGGCCATCGCGGGCTCGTCCTCGCCGGCCTCGACCGACGAGGCGACCAAAACGCCCGCCGCGAGCACCTTCTTCGTCGGCGTGAGCTCCATGAGGTTTCCGTCGGTCCCCCAGATGGCCATGATCGCGCCGTCTTTCTCGATGAAGACGACGCTGCTGTGCTCCGCGGCGGACGTCATGGTGACGGGTACTTCGGCCTCCTGCGCGACCGTCGCGGTCCCGTCTTCGACCTCGACCTTCGTCGCCGGGACGACCGAGCCGAAACCGGCCGCGGCCGCCACCGCAGCGCTGCTGACGGTGAACGTCACAGTCGACGCGAACAGGGCCGTGGAGAGCGCGAGGGGCTTGCGAATCGTCATTGCCCCGGACACACGAGGGGCCGGCGCCGTTCCCCTCACCCCCGGCCAAACTCTTTTTCCGTTCCGCTCAGAACACGCACTGCCGGGCTTCAGACGGCAGCAGCTGGATGGGATACGCCATGATGAAGTTGAAGCACATCTCGTCCTCCGTATCCTCACCGAAGCCGACCGGCGTGCCGTACGTGTTGTCGTAGGTGCAGGTCGTCACCAGCTCATCGCCGGGCTCGAGCACGAAGTAGGGCTCGTGCGGGTACATGATCTGGTTGTCGAACGAGAACGGGTCGGCGTTGACCAGTGTCTCCGCCGGACCGCCGGCACCCCCGCGGTAGACGGTGGTCTCCAGCTGTCTTCCCAGCTCGTGCATGTGCGGGAAGCTGGCGATGATGTTGAGGTCGAACGGCAGCAACCCGGTCGCACTGGACGGGCACACGCCGCTTTCCTCGTGCCCCACCGCATCAGACGGAATGCTGATCCCCGTGGTCCCCAGCCAAATGATCCCCGCGGTATTGGGCCGCGGCTCCGAGGTGCAGAAGGCCACGCCGCTGTTGTCCAGCGCGTCGTCGTAGCGCCCGGTGTTGTTGTAGTGAAGCTGCAGGATGTAATAGTCGTCGGGTCCACCGAACTCGAGCCCGACCTCGTCCGGCATGATGAAGTTCGTGCCACCTGGCGCCCAGCCGGCGACGAAGGATGCATCGCCCGGCATGTTGCAGGGGCCCACGCCACCGTCGGGCTGCTGCTCGCTCGTCTTGTAGAGGATCCAGTGGTGCAGCACGCGCTCGTCGTCGACGATCGGGGCCCAGGCCGTGATCTGTGTCTCCGACGTCAGCGGTGACGCGAAGGTGAAGCACTCGTAGAGGTTGTCGACGAGCGGCACGTGGAACGGATCGGTGTCCGACCCATTGGCGTGTGCCGTGAAGGTATGGGTGACCTCGCACGGAAGTTCGTCGGGCCCGACCTCCGGGTCCGGGTCGGGATCCGGATCCGGATCGCACTGCTCATCGGAGGCTGGGGCCCCCGCATCGACCCAGTCGACCAGCACGGCTCGGTCGCCACCCGAGAGGCTGCCGTCCGCCGGCATCGGGTTGTTCTCGGACGTGACGCGCTCGCCGACCAGCTCGTGCATGGGGCGAGCCGCATCCGACGGCGCGGGGACCTGGAAGTCCTCGTAGGAGGTCAATGACGCCGGAGCGCCGAACTGGGGCGCATCACCGTGACACGACCAACAGTTCGCCGCGAGCACGTCCTGGACTGCGCAGGGAATGCCATCCGCCGCGGAATCGTCGTCATCGTCGTCGTCATTGTCGTCGTCGTCGTCATCGTCCCCGGGGCCATCGGGATCGGTGTCGTCGTCATCGTCGGTGGCGTCGTCGTCATCGTCGTCCCCGCTGGGACAATCGGTGGAGCATTCGCCCGCCTCCGCCGCTTCACCGCCCTTGTCGGTGCCACAGCCTGAGATCCAAAGTGATAGTGCGACGCTCGCAAAGAACGCCGCTCCGGTTCCCCCAACCCGAGCAAGCATGAGTTCCTCCATTTTCCTACAAGGGGGTCGAGTGATCACCCGACTTTTCGATTGCGCTTCAGATCACGCGATCGACGGTCTCGGGCCCGTGACTGCAGTCAAGGTCGGCTCCCGAAAAGGGAAGTGTCAGGGCTCCCAGCCCCGGCTACGCTTGCAAATCCGCATGGTGAGCGTCCAATCGCAGTTGAGCCCCTTCGGTCACCGGCTGCGCGATTGGAGACGCCAGCGGGGCCTGAGCCAGCTCCAGCTTGCGTCTTTGGCCGAGACGACGCCACGCCACGTCTCCTTCATCGAGACCGGCCGCTCGCGCCCTGGTCGCGACCTGGTGCTGCGCCTCGCGGAGTGCATGCATCTCCCCGTTCGCGATCGCAATGAGCTGCTCGCGTTGGCCGGACTGCCGCCTGCGTTCGCCGAGCGCGAGCTCGACGAGGAAGAGCTCCGTCCGTTTCGCGTGGCGGTGGAGGCGATGCTGCGCAAACACGAACCGTATCCGGCGTGCGCCTTCGATGGGCTGGGTCGAGTGCGCATGGCCAATGCCCCGTTCGGCGTGCTGTGGCCGGGAGCGATGGACGCCTCGCCCGAGGACGCCGTGGATGCATTATGAGGGCCGGGGCCGATGCGCGACATGATCGAGAACTGGGCCGAGGTCGCGTGGGCCAACATCGAGACCCAGCGCCAGCGCGCTGCCCGAACGAATACGCCCCGGCTGCGCGCACTGCTGAAGCGATCGCTGCAGCACCTCGAGGGCGTGCCACGCCCCCCGACGACCACCACCTCACCCGTGATCTGCCCACGCTTTCGCTTCGGCGACACGGTCGTCCGCACGTTCACCACCGTCGTCCGCTTCGAGCACGCCCACGACGTGACGATCAGTGAGCTTCGAGTGGAGCTGGTATTCCCGGCCGACGACGCGAGCGACGCCTTCCTGCGGCAGATGGCCAGCCGCGCCACGTGATCACGCCGGCGCGGGCGCTTCGCGATGGCATTGCACGACGTACGCCTCGAGCTCCTGCAGCGTGCGCGACCCCATCCGCCTCAGGCCCAGCCCGAGCAGAGGCGCGAACAGCCTGGCGATGCCGCGAAGCTCGACCTCGGCGCGCATCTCCACCCGACAGCGATCGGGGCCCAGCGAAACGACCGACCAGCGGTTGCTGGCGCTGCGCATCACTCCGGGCATGTTCTCGGCCACATACGCGAGCACCCGTGCCTCGCGGTCGAACTCGGTCAGCCGCTCCCGCACCACTCCCTCTCGCGAGAACGCGTTGGGCTCAAAACGGCAGATGCGGACGCCTCCCACGCCGAGCTCGCCCTCGAGGTGGGAAGCGTCGATGCCCTCCGACCAGGTCAGATCCCCAAAGCGCTCACCGACGACGCGCCAGACGTCCTCGGCCGAAGCGGCGAGCTCTCGATCGAGATGCACCTTCATGCACCGAGTCATACGGGGCACCGGGACGCAGCGCCCTTCCCTGTCCGGGAAGGACGGTCATTCTTTGCCCGCCAAGACCCGATCGGCGAGGTCTCGGTACGGTCCATCGGGGTGGTGCTCGACGTACTCACGCGCCGCCGAGGCGGCCTCCGCTTGACCACCATTCGCCTCGAGGTCCTTGAGGATGCGGCCGCGGGCGGACGCCGCAAAACGTCCGCTGGGGTACTCCTCGACGTAGCGCGAAAACCACTCGCGTGCGCTCGCCCGATTGCCGGCAAGCTCGTATTCGACTCGCCCGAGCAGGAAGGTTGCCTGCTCGGCCGCCGCCCCATCCGGAAAGCGCGAACGAAGCTCGGCCAGCGCGCTGCGAGCATCGTCGGTGCGGCGGTCGGCTCGAGCCTTCTGTGCCCGCGCGAGCAAATCTTTCGCGGACGCCACAGGTCTGGGAGTTCGTCGCACCAGTTCCGACTTGGCCTCCACGCGCGGCGGCGGGGGCTCATCGATGACGATGGCACGGCTCGGCTCGGGGCGTTGCGCCCGTTTTGGCACCTGTGCTCGGGCACGCCCCTCCGCGCGTTCGTGCTCGCTCCACGCCGGCGCTTCGAAGCCGGTCTCCTGCGCCGAAAGCTCGGTGCGAGCGTCCGCGTGATCGAAGGCGAGCACGACGGCAGCGGCGGCAGCGAGGGTCATCCCCCCCGCCACAAACCATGCTCGGGTGCGAGCACGCCGCTTGTTGAGCTTGACCTCGATACCGTCGAGTTGCTGCGCATAGCGACTTGCGCCGTCGGGTGCTTCGCCCCGTGCACAGGCCAGCCCCTCGAGCCACTCGCTCGTGCGCACCGGCTCGCTCACGACTCACCTCCCGCGTAGCCACGCAGGTCGGCGTAGAGATCGGGGTGTTCCTCGAGCAAGGACGACAGTCGCCGTTCGGCCCGCGCGATGCGTCGCTTCGCAGTGGAGAGCGAGCAGCGACACATCGAAGCGACTTCTTCGAGCGAGCGCTGCTCGATCCGCCGCAGCAGCAGTGCGATCCGCTCCCTCGGGTCGAGGTGGTCGAGCAGTCGGTAGCCCCGACGCGCAAGGTCGCGTTGAAGCAGACGAGGCTCGGGGTCGATGCGCGGCTCGGGGAGCTCGGCACGAAACTCGACGACGCGCCGGACCCGACGACGGCGCAGCTGATTGCGCACGACGTTGATCGTCACGCTGGCTACCCATGCGCGTTCGCGCTCCGGCTCGCGAAGGCTCTTGGCTTTGGATACGAGGCGCACGAATACGTCCTGCACGATGTCGTCGTGTTCGGCGTCTGGGCCGAGCAGGCGAAAGACGAGCCGATTGACCTCCCGCCGATGGCGCACGAACAGGGCGCGCGCGCGGTCGGACTCGGTCTCCACGGGGGAGTCGAGGGCTGGACCTACCTCGCTCAACGATGTCGCGCTGCTGCCCATGGGATCGATTGCCGACGCCCGCTGTACCAAGACACCCTAGCCGATCAAAACGGGTCACCGACCACGCAATTTGGCCCTACACTGGTCCTGACGGGGTGAGACGGGGCTGTACAGCATTGATGCTCGCAGTGGCGGGGCTGGTCGTCGGCGCGCCGGTCGCGAGCGCCGCTCCACCCGACCCGGTCGTCGGCGACGGCGAGACACGTCCGTCGGTCGCGATCTCCGTGCGTGGGGATCCGCCCGATGGGCTCGTCGAGGCTGTGGCCTTCGAGCTCGATCAGGCCGGCTTCGAGGTGGTCACGATCCCCACGGCTCGAGTCTCCGCCACGATCTACCTCGCCGCCACACAGAGCGGCTGTCGCATCGCGATCGACAACCATGTTCGCGGGGTGACGGTCGACGGCCAGACGACGCCCGACGACGCCGCGCTGCTCTCGGTCGAGCTCCTCGTGGCTTCGAGCGTCAAGGCAGCTCCCGAGCCCGAGCCCGAACCCCAGCCTGAACCCCCGCGTCGCCGTTCGCCCGAGCCCCGACCGATCGTGCCCGCGGCGAAACAGCCGGGCGTACTGCGGACCGTCGCCGATCCGCCCCGACCACGGACGACGGCGTGGTCCGTCGGGTTGGGCCTTGCGGCAAGCAGCATCGGACTCGTTGGCGTCGCCGCCGACTTGGTTCGCGACTGGCGGCGCGCAACCGTCGGGTTCGGCCTCGAGGGTGCCGTGCTCCCGAGCAGCACCGTCGACGTCGACCTCGCGCAGGCCCGTAAAATCGATGCTGGCGGCCTCCTGCGCGGTCGTTTTGCCGCGAGCTTCATCGCCCGCCCCGGCCAGCGCGTGCAACCGACGCTCGGCGCGGGTGCCGAGCTGATGGTGCCCATCGTGCACAACCGCTATCGCGGCGAGGACATCTCAGAGCCCGGGACGCGCGTGGACGCCAGCGGCCTGAGCATGGGCCTGTTCTTCGTTCCGACCGCGGATCTCGGGCTCCGAATCGGCGTCGGCGAGCGCTCGGCCCTCTCGCTCGGCGTACGCACCGGTCCGCGCATCGACATCATCCCGATTCGACTCGTCGACGGCACCGGCTACCGCACCTCACGGTGGTTTGTCGCCGCGACCGTCGGCATGCGCTTTGGCGTCGGCTGACCCTCGCGAATTTCATCGTGCCCGGCGCTATGCTCGGCACATGCGGAGACTACGTCGAACCCTGGTGCTCTCGCTGCTGATCGGTTGCGGCGACTCGGCGGCGGACTCCGAGGCCTCGACGGAAGGAGTGACGAGCACCGGCACCGATGGCGACGCCAGCACGAGCGCGACGCCGACGACGACCGACCCGGATCCGACCGGCGGTATCGACGGCACCGACGACAGCGGCACCAACGACGACGACGACGACGACGACGACGACGACGACGACGACGACGATGACGATGACGACACCGGCGGGCCCGAGCCCATCGAGCCCCGCTGCGGTGATCCAAACCTCCCGATGGCGATGCCGGTGTTCGCCGCCCCGACCGAGCTCCAGGCCAACGGCGGCACCGGGGGATCCGCCGCAGGCGACCTCGACGGCGACGGGCGAGACGAGCTCGTCGCCCAGATTCAGTTTCGGATCTACGACCAGGTCGACGGCAAGTGGGGCTCGTTCCAACCGCTGGCCAATCTCAACGGGCGCGGCAACCGATTCGCCGGCGACATCGAGATCGCCGACATGAACGCCGACGGCGCTCCGGACATCATCGTTCCGGACAGCGACAACTCGGGCACGCAGGGCGCGATCAGCTGGTTCGAAAACCCCGGGGCGCTCGACGGCGAGTGGGTCGAGCACGTGATCACCACATTTGGCGGCGACGGCGACGACGACACCGTCGAGCATCTGTCCGAGCTCGAGGTCGAGGACATCGACGGCGACGGAACCGCAGATGTGGTGGTCCGCGACATCTCCCACGGAGTGTGGGTGCTGATGCAGACCTCGAACACCGGCGACGACTGGGCGCCCCGCACGTTCGTCCCCACGATGCCCCGCGAGGGACTCGAGCTGTGGGACCTCGACGGCGACGACGATCTCGACATCATCCTCAACGGGGTGTGGCTCGAGACACCCGACCTCACGGTGCACCCGATCGGCGGCATGGAGGACTGGTACGCCCCCGACCTATCGACGCCCTCCGTGCGCGACTACGCGTCCAAGGTCGAGGCCGGCGACTTCAACGGCGACGGCCGACCCGACATCGCCATCAACAACTCCGAGGAGCTCGCGAGCAACTCGCCGAACAAGCCGCTCGGGATCTCGATCTATCTGCAGCCCGCCGACCCAATCGCCGATCCGTGGCCGGAAGTCCAGCTCACCGACGAGCACTGGGCTTGGCATACGCTACAGCTGGCCGATTTCGACTTTGACGGCTCACTCGACGTCTTGTCCGCGATCTCGGCCGTCGGAACGGACAACGCCGGCGACCAGATCACGATCTGGCTCAACGACGGGGATGGACAGTCGTTTTCACCGATGTCGTTCGAGATGGCGGCAACCGTGTACCAGGGCGTCCTCGGGGACGCGGACGGCGACGGCGACTGCGACTTTCTCGCCCCCGATCACTTCAACAACGGGCCCGTCCGCTACTACGAAAACACGACAGTTCCCTGAGCTCCTTCGAGCGAAGCCGAAATCGTAGTCCGGTTCGCGCCCGGTACCGGGCCGGCACGCGGTACCCTGAGGGGGTGAAAAGCTCGCTCGCTGTTGTCGGTGCGTTGCTCGTCGGATGCACGTCAGACACGGTGCCCGGGCTGTCCAACGAGACGGATCTTGCGTGGACGGGCCCGTCCACGGTCGGCAGCACGGACCCTGATCCAACGGGCTCGGTCGCGACCTCCGGTGATCCGAACGATTCGACCGGTGGCGACGACGACGATGACGACGACGACAGCGACGGCGACTCGACGGGCGAAACCGGCGAGCCTCAGCCGCCGCCCCGGGCCTACGATCTCGACGGTGATGGACTCAATGACACCGATCTGAGCGTGGCCACCTGCGCCGACGACCCGAGCACGACCTGTCTCGTCGTCGATTCGGACATCACGCCGACCGCCAGCGTGTTTCTCTGGAACGGCACCCCCGAGTGCTCCGGGAGCCTGCACGGGACCCCCATCGCCACGATTGGCGACCACGAGGGTTCCGCCCTGCACGAAGTTCATGCGGCTGCCTGTGCAGCCGTCGGCGACGTCGCTCCGCCGCGGCTTGCCGTCATCGACGTCGATGCGGGAACGGTGATCGCGTCGGCCATCGCCCCCACGGCCCAGATCTACGGTTGGATCGAGGTCGCTCGGGACCCGGCTGGACTCGGGCATCCCATCCTCGCACCGTCATACTCCGACGGCGCGTTTCCGGGCGGGAACTGGGGCACGGTGTGCGCCTACCGCCCGGACCTCACCCCGAGCCCGGCATGCGGCGGTGACGGATTCGTGGCCACGGGGGTGGGCGCCCCAGCCCCATACTTCCGCGAGGTCGGCGGCACGATGCAGGACCTCGACGGCGACGGGTGGGAAGACCTCAATCTCGTTTTTCACCAGACGATCGCGTCGGTCTCCATCAACACCCTCGCCAACCTCGGCGCAACCACGTTCGATGTCGCCGCTGCGGACGAGCCCGGCAGCCCGGCGTGGTTTCACAGCGGCAGGAACTACGGCAGCCACGCCGCCTTCACCAGCGACGTGGGGACGAACCGACTGCTCCTCGTGGGTGGTGTTCCGGTGGGCACGTTCGCCGACGATCTATGCAACGTGAGCCGCTTCGTCGCGATGCTCGAGGCCCCGGCGGGCCAGCCCGGCGCCCGCGGCCTTGCGTGGTCGAACTACTTCGGTTTTTCCTCGTCGATCTTCGCGACCTACGATCCTCAGTACGTCAGCGACTCGTCGCAAGACGTGGCCCGCCTCGCCGACGCCGTCGACGGATGCATTCATCGCTTCGAGGACTCACGCTCCACGATGGACGGCGAAGCGGTCGTCGTCATCGACTACTTCGACATGGAGGCACCGATCGACTACTGCCTCGACGAACAGTTCGCGCTGTACCAGGACCCCGCGTGGACCGACGAGAAGGCCGCCGCTTGGTACGACTGCTTCGAGGCCAACGTGACCGCGCCGGGTCGCTGGGGCATGCAGGTGCTCCGGGAGTCCGATGGTGCGGGACTCACCGGTGCACAGGAGCTCTACGTCTGGGGCTGGACCGACACCGTGCTCCCAGGCGGGGAGATCATCTACCTCGTCGAGCAACTCCCGGGCGTCGGCGCGTTCGATCTCTCCGACCGTGAGCCGTCCGAGCTGCAGCTTTGGGCGTTGGTCGGTGGCTTGTTCGAACCTCGAGCCAGCGCTCCGATCGCCGGTCGGCCGCGCGTCATCGCCGCCCCGCCTCGTCCCGACCTCGGCCAGGGAGCCTTCAGCTACGCGGCCGAGCTCACCCTCGCGGACCGCGACCGCGACGGCCTCGACGAGATCCAGCTCGACGACGACCAATGGATCGGCTGGGACAACGTTCGCGGTTCCATGATCGTCAAGTGAGGGTAACCTCCGCCGCATGTCCGCAAAGGAAATCGGAGAGAAGCTGGTCGCTTTCTGCAAAGAGGGCAAGAACCTCGAGTCGATCAACACCCTCTACGCGGAGAACGTGGAGAGCATCGAGGCGGCCGCGATGCAAGAAGGTGGCGATCGCGTGTCCAAAGGCATCGAAGCCGTCCGCCAGAAGAACCAGTGGTGGGGAGAAAACCACGAGATCCACAGCGCAGAGGTTGCGGGTCCGTGGCCGCATGGCGACGACAAGTTCGCCGTGCAGTTCAAGTACGACGTCACGAACAAGCCGAGCGGTCAGCGCATCCAGATGAACGAGATCGGCGTGTTCACACTCGAGGGCGGCAAAGTCGTCCGCGAAGAGTTCTTCTACAACATGGGCTAGCCGCCGCCCCGCTGTTCAATCTCGCCCGACAATGACGACGACCGCGGACCCACGTTCGCGGTCGTTGAGTTTAACGACGACGTCGGCGTTGCCATCGCCATCGACGTCCGGGCTCGCGAACGCGGCGGTGACCGCTCCCAACCCTTCCGGCAGTGTCAGCTGCCCCGACTCAGGCCCTGAAATCCGCCACACGCCTCCCGATGTCTTGCCGCGACGGCGGACACTGGCTGACCCGATCAGCGCGCCATCCGAGCCGATCGACAGGAGCTGCCCCAAGCGGTCCTCCGCGAACGAGCCCTCGACGGAGAAGAGTTGGTCGAGCGGCGGCGGATTGAGCACGCGCCCGCGCGGGACCACGTAGACCTTGCCGGACTCGGAGTCGCCGCCGTGGGCCCGAGTGGCTGCGATCAAGAGTCCATACGAATCGATGCGGCTGCCGGCCAGATTCGATCCGAACCGATCCTCGGGTTCCGCTCCCGACAGCGCCACGGCCTGACCTTGCGCGACGAGGTCGGCCAGGGCCCGCGGTCCCGTGCGAGCCCGCGATGCGCCACGAACGACCCAAACACGGCCGCGCCCGTAGGCCCATCCCGGCGCCCCAATGGCCAGCTCGTCTTTGCCATCCCCGTCGATGTCGGGGATCCCAGCGAGCGCAGTGCCCAGGTGTTCGTCGTCGCGTCCGCTGCGGAGGACGAAGCCTCCGACTCCACGCTCGGCGTCACCGAGATGAACCCACTCGTGGTCCGTCTTGCCGTAGACGACATAGACGCGGCTCCGGCCCGTCCCCCAGTCACCGATCGCAATGTCACCGAGCCCATCGCCGTCGAGGTCCCCGACACCGGTGATCTCGTGCGCCCACGCGGCAGCCGGCCCGCCCCGGATCGAAAACCCGCCCTCGCCCCGCTCGACCGCGGACAGGGACGCGCCGCCGATCGTCTTGCGCCCCAGCACCACGTAGGTCCGCACCTCGTCGTTGCCGAGCACGGACGCCGCCGTGATCACCAAGTCATCGAGGCCGTCGCCGTTGACGTCTCCCGCTGCCGCGACCCGTCGGAGGTACTTGCAGCAATCATCGTCGGCGACCAGGTCGAAGGCGCGACCGTCCTCCCGTGCGCTGGCCAGGTCGATGCCATCGAGGCTGCGCCCGCCGAGGAGCACCGTGACCCGACCCGGCGACAGTGCCGTGCCGAACGCGAGATCACCCAGGCCATCGCCGTTGAAGTCGCCGATCACAGCGAGCTCGCTCTCGATGCCCTCGATCACCGTGTGCTTGCCCGTTGCGGCCCGTGGCGCGAGCAGGGTCCGGCCGTTCGCGCCGACCTGCCAGCGCGTCGATTCGGGGACCGGCGCGAAGTTGGCCGACTTGGGCCCGGCTTGAATCGGACGGAATGCCACGTCGAGCGTCCCCGATTCGGGATCGACGTCGACCGCGCTCAGCGTCTGCTCCGCGACTCCGATGTGGGCAATCACCTGCGCTGCGCCGTCGCTCACGACCGCGAGCTCGTATTCGGTCTCATGGCTGCCAGAGATCCGGAGCACCCGTCCGCCCCGCAACACCCGGTAGGTCAGTGCGCTGGTGGCATCGAGCTTCGACCACGCACCTGCCTCCCCGAGCTCGACGGGACGTCGCACGAACGACGCAGCACAGGCCTTGTCGAACGCACAGCCTCCGTGCAGCAGAAGCGTCCCATCCGGTGCCGCGGTAAGCGAGCCGAGATCGGAGATCGACAACGGCAGGTGCCCTTCGCTGTGCCAGCCGCGATCGTCGAGCGTCCACACTGCGACTTCGGTCCCGGCGTCGCAGGTGAGCACCGAAGCTCCGTAGGCGTTGTCGATCCGCTCCGGCTTGTCGCACCGCGGCGGCAACGCAACGACCTGAGCGGTGCGAGCTACGCCGTCCACGCGAATCACATGGGGAAGTCGAAGGACGGGTCCGTCCTCGCAAAAACCATCGGGGTCGGCGTCACACAGCCCGTCGGAGAGAAATCCGGTGAGGTGCTGTGTCGGCACCGGCTCGGCGCCCGTCGTACCTCGGATCGGCTCGGCACCGTCGGGCGGGACGCTGCCCAGACCACCGAGTAGTCCCCAGGTATCGCAGCCCTCCGCCTTCTTCGGCGCCTCGGGCAAGCGCAGCGTCACCGGTTTGCCCGGCGGCCCCGGTTCGGGCCACGCGTAGGCGGGCATCCACATCTCGTAGTCGGTGCGTTCGTCGACACAAGTCTCGAGCCAGCGGCGGCCGTCGCGGGACAGAGCCTGATCGCCCCCGTCATCCTCGCGAATCTGACCGCCGATTCGGTGGAGCCATTCGGTCTGACGTCGCTCCCACTTCTTCGCCCGAGGTCGCGATACGAGCGTCGTCGGCCGACCGTCCACGTCCAATCCCTGCAGCACGATCGCGCCGTCGGGGCGGGTGAGAACGTTTTCAATACTGCGCAGCGGTGTGGCTCGTCGCGCAAAGGTCGTACCGCCGTCGGTCGAGACCTGTAGCGTCCGCCCATCACTCACGACGATCGTGCCCACGGACGCGTCGAAGTGCAGCGCTCCCTTCAGCTCGGCGAGCTTGTCCCAGTCCCCGCGCGGATCGGCAGCACGCCACAGGCCCCGCTCGCCCCCGGCCAGTGCGCCTCGCTCGTCGAAGCCGACCCATTCGGTCCCGTTGGGCAGATCGAGTCGGGTGACCACCCCACGCTCGTGCTCGGCGAGGAACACCCCGAAGCGGGTCCATACGGCGGCAAAATCGTCCGACGCGCCCAGGAAGGTCGCACTCGCGCCGAGATCGTCGAGGGTCAGCGAACGATCGGGAATGGACTCGGCCCACGGCGCCGGTGCGACGTCGGTGTGCGGGACGAGCAGTAGGGCCGGAGGCTTGGTCTTGTCCTGTTCGGCCTCGACGTCGTCCGCCTGCGCCAATACTTCGTCGTCGTGTTGCGCTGGGGCGGCGGTCGTTCGACCGGCACACGCGGTCGCCGAAACGGCAAACGCGACGAAGCTACTGAGCCGAAGCACGCGGTTGGGATTGTAGTCGACACAACCGGCTCCGCACGACTCGGGATTGGGCATGTTGATCGATGCCCATGGCATCCGTGTGCAGTTTGCTCAGCGAGGGCCGTGACACCGAGCGACGCGTCGCGGACATCAACAAATGATCCTCCAAATCGCGGTACGCATGCGAGATCGGTGTGCCAAGCTGAAAAGTGGGAAGGGTTGGATGGAACGAAAGAAGACCTGGTTGATGAGCCTGGCCGCAGTCGCGTGCCTTGGGCTCGGGTGCGGAGTCGGCGGTACGGATGTGGGGGATATCCCGTGCCCGGCGGAGATCTGCGACGACGACGACGATGACGATAACGCCGCCGGTGACGACGATGATGACGACGACGGAGCGGCCGACGACGATGACGATGACGGTGCTCCGGACGACGACGACGATGACGACGACAGTGCGGAGCTCGGTGGGATCCCGTGCAACGTGCGGGAGGCGCTGGCCGCCGAGTGCGGCGAGTGCCACGGCGCCATGCCGGCCTTCGGGGCCCCGATGGCCCTGGCCGCACTCGACGACTTTCACGTCCCCACGCCGACCGACGTCACCCGTCCGGTCCACGAGATGGCGCTTCAGCGCATGGAGGACGTCGCCGCGCCGATGCCTCCCGGTGGCTCGGACGATCCCGAAGCCGCCGGCGTGATCCGAGAGTGGCTCGCCGCCGGGGCCCCGGAAGATCCGACCGCGGACTGCGACGACAGCGGCCTGCCCCCCAACGAGCCGGACAACACCGGGGTAGACGAGCTGCCGTGCGAGCCCGACGTCGTGTTTGCGGCGCACGCCGCAGACGGAGGCAAGTACAAGATCCCCGAGCAGGGCGCCGACGACATGTACACGTGCTTCGCGTTCGAGTCGCCGTTCACGCCGTCGACGCAGGCGACCGCGTGGGCCCCGATCATCGACGACGAGCGGGTCGTCCATCACTGGATCCTCTACAAGACGACCGAGTCGTATCAGCACGGCTCGATCTTTCCGTGCGACGTCAGCCTGCAGCTGTCAGCGAACTTCGTGGCGGGGTGGGCTCCCGGCGGCGAGAACACGGTGATGCCGGAGAGCGCGGGGCTCGAGCTCGGCGGCCCCGGCACGACCTACGTGCTGCAGGTCCACTACAACAACTCGGCCCAGTATCCGGATGCCGAAGACAACTCGGGTGTCGCATTCTGCACGACGGACACGCCGCGTCCGAACACGGCCGGGATCCTGACCTTCGGCACCATCGGGATCAACATCCCGCCCGGGGCGACCAACCATGCCGTCACGGGCACGTGCGGCTCGTTCAAGACCAGCAGCTGGCCGCAGGTGCACATCTTGTCGAGCAGTCCGCACATGCACGAGTTCGGCCGCGGTTTTCATGCCGAGGTTCGCGGCGGCACCAAGATCACCGACGTTCCGGTCTTCGACTTCAACCAGCAGCTGAGCTACCCGGCGGAGCCCGAGATTGTCATCAATCCCGGGGACACGATCGACACGACGTGCATCTTCGACAACCCCACCGGGCAACCCGTCGGATTCGGCGAAGGCACGGGCGACGAGATGTGCTTCAACTTCGTGCTCGCCTACCCCATCGATCAGATCGCCGACCGCAACTGCGGGATCTCGATCTTCGGGCACTGAGAACGAAACGACCGGTGGGCTGCCTCGTCCCACCGGTCGTCGGGTCGCTCCGGTTGCTACTTCGCTTCGAGCGCGTCGAGGCGCTTCTGCATCGCGGCGAGCGTCGACTTGAGCTCGTCGTTTTCGGTCCGCAGCGTCTCGAGCTCACCGTGCAGCGCCTTGATCGACGCCAGCGCAACGCCGTCCGCATCCACGGTGTAGATCGCCTTGTCGGTCGCCCCGACCCGGAACATCGCCTTGAAGTCCTGCGCCATCGGGCCGATGTGGCGAATGCTCGCGTCCTCGAACTTGTAGCTCCACGTGGTGATCGGGACCGCGAGTAGCTGGTCGAGCACGGCCTTCGGATCGACGAGCTCGAAGTTCTCCTTGCGATTGCGATCCGAGATCGGGCACATCGCGGAGCAGTACTCGTCACCGGGCGGAACGGGCACACCGGAGCAGCACTGCAGGCCGTCGCAGCACGTCTCACCGCCCGCACACGACATGCCATCGTCGGCACACTGACCACCGCCGCCCGAGCAGACCACGCCTGCGCTCTCGCAGGTCGATCCTCCGGCGCCGTCATTGCAGGCCCACGTCCCGTCCGCGCAGCACGAGGCCCCTTCGATGCACCCCATGGCCTCGCCCTCGGCCGGATCGCAACAGCCACAGACGGTCCCTTCACCGTCCGGGCACGTGGACGATCCGTCGCCTTCGTTGCACGCCCATGAGCCATCCGCGCAGCATGACGCGCCCTCGATGCAGGGCGGCATGTCGGCCTCGTAGCAGCAGGTCGGGCAGTCGACCCAATCCCAGCCGCACGAGCCATCTTCGAGCTCACCGCAGCCCCCCGGACCCCCCCACGTCACGCCATCGTCGCACAGATAGTTCGGCGCGCCGGGAGCCGGACCGCAGTCCTTTTCCGTGCAGCCCACTGCGTCGTCGTCGTCATCGTCATCGTCGTCGTCGTCGTCCCCGGCATCCGTGGCGTCGTCGTCGTCGTCCCCGGCATCCGTGGCGTCGTCATCGTCATCGTCATCGTCATCGTCCCCGGCGTCCCCGTCGACGCCGCCATCGCCGGGGCCGTCACCATCACCGTCCGCGTCTCCGTCGGCCGCATCCCCGGCGTCGTCGTTGGCCCCGTCCCCGAGGTCCCCGTTGATCGGGCACGCGGCGAGCATCGGAAGCGAAACGAAGAGTGCGAGGACGTCATTGCGATAGGTCATGGTCATGAGCTGTGCTCCTTCACGGGTGGACATGCGACGTCCTCCCCCAATCCGTGAAACTTTTTTCGACTAACGACAAACATCCCGCATGCGCGAGGCAAGCGGGCTCGACGGGTGACTATCCACAAAACGATCGCGGAGCTCGGTGGCCGCAGACGTTCGACCGGCTGCGCAGAGGGCCTGGGCGCGCAAGACCTTGGCCTCGAGCCGAAGCGCTCCCTTGGGGAACTCTTTGGCGAAGCGTTCGAGCAACGCAACCGCTTCCGCGGCCCGGCCTGAGTCGAGGGCCCGCTTGGCCTGCTTGAACAGCTCGAGCTCGTCCTGCAGCGTGCGTTCGGGCTTGGGTGCCGGCGGCTTGGTGGCCTGCTTGCGCGGCTTGGATCGCACCGGCGGCTCCGGTACGAGTGGCTCGCCGTCGAGGACCGCATCGGGCACCGTCGACGGGTCGGCGTTCACGACCGGATTGGGCTCGAGCGGCGCCGGACGAAGCTTTGCTTGGGCGCGTTCGACCTTCTTGGGCGGTCCCTTGAACGACAGCTCGCCCCCGGTATCGTCGACTTCGCCGGCGTGAGGCGCCTGCACCGAGGCGTCGCCGTCCTGGCGTTCGAGGGTCGAACCGCCGAAGCTCGTGAACGCGAGCACGACCGCCGCCGCGACGGCCACCGCAGCTCCGAGCCCGACGGCGATCACCCGTCGTCGGTCGGGCGCGGTCTCCTCCTCGATCGCCTGCCACGTCTGCGTCGAAAGATCCGCCTCGGGCCGCTCGACCGCCGAGAACGCCGCAACGTAGTCGCGCATCGACTCGCTCATCTCGGGGAGGTCATCGGGTCGCTCGGACACGGGCCCCCTCCTCTCTCGCGCGATGGCGATCGATGGCCTTTTGGATCCGCTGTCGCGCCGCTCTCAACCGCGCGTAGGCGGTGTTGAGGTTGACCCCCTGGCACTCGGCGACCTCGGGAATGCTCATCCCTTCGACGTCGGCGAGCAGAAAGGTCATGCGCTTGCCCTCGTCCATCGCGTCGAGTGCACCGCGCACGACGGCAGCCCGCTCCTCGAGCTCGGCCTGGGCCAGTGGGTCTGGCGCGCCCCCGGGGATCAGAGTCAGCGGCGGCGGCTGGCGACGAGCCTGCTCTCGCTGACGGCTCGCGACCTTCCGCGCGATTCCATACAGCAGCGGCCGCACCCCGCGTGACATGTCGAGCTCACGGCGACGCCGGTGCATCACCACGAAGACCTCCTGAACCGCATCGTCGACCGACGGAGCGCCCAACCGACGCAGGACACGCCACACGAAGGTGTGATGCTCCCGGTAGATCTGCTCGAGCTCGGCCACGCCTGAAAACGGCCCACCATCAGCTTCCCACGGGGGTCATGCGGTGAGCCGCGCAATCCGTGACGAAATCTTCAGGGAAAGCGACCTTCGATCCCGATCGAGAGACGCAGGCCCACCGGGGTGGCTTCGTGGACGACCCGTTGCTCGGCGATCCGAAAGCGATACGAGGCAAATGGGACTACGGCACCGGCGCGCGCACGCAGCGCGATCCATCGCTGCGGCGCCCAGTTGACCCCAGCGTCGGCGAGGCCGCCCGCCCAGGGAATCCGGTCGCTTTCGCGCGTTTCGAGCCCGACGCCTTCCCCGTGCATGGCCCCTGCTTCGGCGCCCGCGCACAGGGGGAACTCGAGGTTGCGAACGCCGAGTCGACCGCAAGCGCGCACAAAGCCGACGCCGAGGCGAATGTCGCCGCCCCGTTGTTCGTCGTCCGGGAGCCGAGCGGGCTGCTCGAAGAAGAACGCTCCGCCAGCCTCGAGGCGTAGGCGCGGCCACAGCAGCGCGCCGTGTCCGGCGAGGCCGGCTCCGAACCGAGGGAGCGGACCGAGCTGCAGGGGCAATGACCCTCCGACGGCGAAGCAATCGGGGCGGGTCGATCGCGGGATGTCGCGCAGCTTGGATGGGCCGGGGCGGCAGGTTGGCTTGTTGCGGACGGGTTCCGGTTCCGGTTCCGGTTCGGGCTCGGGCTCGGGCTCGGGTTCGGGCTCGGGCTCGGGCTCGGGCTCGGG
>JGI12316J15310_10000042_pt66 | contig 35683 bp, 34 predicted proteins | sample MarCyaLeptolynsp_FD_15310 | JGI IMG/M metagenome (IMG submission 15310)
TATGCCGCCGGCCATTTTGGATGGGACGGTCTGGAACTGGGCATCTTCGGCATGGTGGTGCTTGGATCATCCGCCATCGGCGCTTTCATCGGCGGTAAGGTGGATGATCACATCGGTGCCCGGCGCACGATCGTCATCTCGCTCCTGATCCTGCTGGCAGGCATCATCGGCCTCGTCAGCATCCCCGCCCCTACCCACACAGCAACAGGGTTCCTGGCAACACCGCAGGAGCAACTCTTCATCGCCTTCGCCTGTGTGCTTGGCGTGTCGATCGGCCCGGCACAGGGATCAGGCCGCTCACTCATGGCCCGCCTGGCCCCCGCCGGTGAAGCCGGACGCTGGTTCGGCATTATGGCGCTGACAGGAAACGCGGTCGCCTTTACCGGTCCACTGCTCGTGGCCATCGTGACGGACGCGACCGACAGCCAGCGACTTGGACTGATGGTGTCTCCGGCGCTGATCTTCGCCGGGCTGCTTGTGCTGCTGGGTGTGGAGAATGACAATCCCAGATCCCCGGCTGCGTGAAACTTACCTATCCCGTGCTTGCAGGCAGTTTGGGAGAAAGATAAATGTTCCTTTTTTGTTCTTTTTCAGGGGAGTGCATTTTCAATGACAAATCAGCACGAAATAGCAGCATCTTTCAAAGCTCTGCACGAGGCTTCAGCGCCTTTCATCATCCCTAATCCATGGGACGCTGGCTCGGCAAAGTACCTCGCCGCGCGAGGCTTCAGAGCATTGGCAACCACCAGCGCTGGCCTTGTCTTTTCCAAGGCCAGAACAGAGGGCGCACTGAGCCGGGACGAGGTGCTGGAGAACGCGCAGCTGATCGTGGAAACCAGCGGGCTGCCGGTGAATGCAGACCTGGAAGACTGCTATGCCCGCGACCTTGACGGCGTGGCTGACACCATCCGTCTGGCGGCGCAGGCAGGACTCGTCGGAGGGTCAATCGAAGACGCCAGGCAAGGCGTCGCCCACCCGCTCTACGGCTTTGAGGAAGCCCTGGACCGTGTGCGCGCTGCCGTTGAAGGCGCACGGTCACTGCCCTTCCCTTTCATGCTGACCGCCCGATGCGAGAACTATCTGTTCGGCAAACCCGACCTGGCCGACACCATCAAGCGCCTTCAGGCGTTCCAGGATGCGGGCGCAGATGTGCTCTATGCACCGGGACTGACCAGGCTTGATGATGTGCGCAGCCTGGTGTCCAGCGTCGACCGGCCGGTCAACGTGGTGGTTGGATTGCCCGGCACCCAGTTCTCGTTCGCTGATCTGGCGGACGCGGGCGTTCAGCGCATCAGCATAGGCTCCGCCCTCTTCCGTGCGGCCTTTACGGCTGTGGTCGCCGCCGCTGATGAAATGCTGGACCACGGAACATTCAGCTTCGCCGGCAACGCAACATCCTTCGGCAGTCTTAATGAGCTATTTGCAGCACAATAGCCCTTGGAACTCAGTAGCTCTTCGGCAGCTCCAGCACCCGCTCAGCCAGGAACGACAGAATGAGTTCCCGGCTGACGGGTGCGATGCGGGCGATCATGACTTCGCGCAGATAGCGCTCTACATGAAACTCCTTGGCGTAGCCCATGCCGCCATGGGTCATCACGGAGCGCTCGCAGGCCGTGAAGCCGGCTTCCGCCGAAAGGTACTTGGCGGCATTGGCTTCCGCGCCGCAGGGCTTGCCCGCGTCATACAAATGTGCCGCCTTCATGCACATGAGCCACGCCGCCTCAAGCTCTGCCCAGCTGGCGGCAAGCGGGTGCTGGATCGCCTGGTTCTGGCCGATGGGCCGCCCGAAGACTTCCCGCTCCCGCGCGTAGGTGGTTGCCCGCTCCAGTGACAGCTGGCCGAGGCCGACCGCTTCCGCACCAATGAGGATGCGTTCCGGGTTGAGGCCGTGCAGTAGATACTCAAAGCCCCGCCCCTCCTCACCGATCAGTTCTTCCGCCGGAACCTTGAGGCCATCGATAAAGAGTGCATTGGAGTCGACCGCCTTGCGCCCCATCTTGTCGATCACATGCACATCGACCGCTGAACGGTCCATGTCCGTGTAGAAGAGACTGATGCCGTCCGTCGGCTTACGCACATCCGCAAGAGGCGTTGTGCGGGCAAGCAGCAATATCTTGCTGGCGGACTGGGCCGTGGATGTCCACATCTTGCGGCCATTGACGACGTAGTGATCCCCCTGCCGCTCAGCCCGCGTTTCAATGGCTGTGGTGTTGAGCCCGGCATTGGGCTCTGTAACGCCGAAGCAGCATCGCTCCCTGCCGGCAATCAGCGGCGGCAGGTGCCGCTCCTTCTGCGCGTCCGTGCCGAACACAACAAGCGGCATCGGCCCGAACATGTTGATGTGGATGGCGCTGGCCCCGGAGAACCCGGCACCCGACCGCGCCACGGTGTGCATCACCAGCGCAGCTTCCGTCACACCCAGCCCGGCACCGCCAAACGCTTCCGGCATCGCCGTCCCCAGCCACCCGCCGGACGCCATGTCAGCAACAAACGCATCCGGAAATTCCCCGTCCGTGTCTCGCGCCAGCCAGTAGTCATCACCATAGACCGCGCACACCTTGTTCACCGCATCCACAATGGCCTGCTGATCTTCGGTCAGCTCAAACATTCACTTTTCCACTTCGGCTCAGCTTGACGGGAGTTTCCGTCACGTATTTACAGTCATGCCCTAAAGAACATGAGGGTGGAAATGGCTGGTTTGTATTTTGAAGAGTTCGAGGACGGGCTGGTCATTGACCATCCGATCCGGCGCACCATTACCGAAAGCGATAATACGCTGTTTTCGGCGATGACCATGAACCCGGCCGCGCTGCACCTGGATCATCACTATGCGGAGACACAAACCGAATTCGGCAAGCCACTGGTTAACTCGCTCTTCACGCTCGGCCTTGTCATCGGCATCTCGGTCCATGACACGACACTTGGCACGACCGTAGCCAATCTCGGCATGACGGACGTAAACTTTCCCAAGCCACTCTTTCATGGCGACACGGTGCGGGTGCAGACGCGGGTGATCTCGAAGCGGGAATCAAAGTCGCGGCCCACCCAGGGCATCGTCACGCTGGACCATGTGGCGTTCAACCAGCACGGCGACGAAGTTGCCAGCTGTCGCCGTCAGGCGCTGATGCTGAAACGCCCGGCCGAGGCATCCTGATGCGGTCTCTTCTGTTTGTCCCCGCCGACAGTGAAAAGAAACGCACCAAGGCGCTTGGCAGTGAAGCCGATGGCCTGATCCTCGATCTGGAAGACTCGGTGGCTGAAAGCGCCAAGGCGGCGGCGCGTGACGACACTGCGGCGTTTCTCAAGTCCGCCGACCGGCAAGGCAAAGCCATTGTCGTACGCGTCAATCCGCTGGACGGCCCCTATTGCGCAGATGATGTCGCCACCATTGCTCCGGCCCGCCCCGACTATGTGATGCTTCCCAAAGCCACACCTGAAGGGGTGCAGGACTTGTCCGACATGCTCGCGGAGCACGAAGCCAAAGCAGGGATAGACATCGGCAGCATCGGCGTGCTCACGGTGTCTACAGAGACACCGGCAGCTCTCTTTGCCATGGACGGTTACGTCCACGCGCCGGACCGGCTGGCCGGCCTCTCATGGGGCGCGGAAGATCTGGCAGCGGAACTGGGAGCAACGTCCAACCGCCGGGCCGACGGCGCCTACACGGACATCTTCCGACTGGCGCGGTCGCTTACGCTGGCAGCAGCCCGCGCGGCGGGCGTTCTGGCCATCGATGGCGTCTACACAGACTTTCGAAACGACGCAGGATTGCGCGATGAGTTGGCAGAAGCCGTGCGCGACGGGTTTGACACCAAGCTGGCAATCCACCCGGCGCAGGTGGCGGTCATCAACGAAGCTCTGACACCTTCGGCCGACGAACTTGCCCACGCCAAAGCCATCATCGATGCGTTCGAAGCGTCCCCGGACGCGGGTGTCCTGTCGCTTGACGGAAAGATGATCGACCGGCCGCATTTGCTGCAGGCAAAACGCGTACTCATGCGCTCCTCGCAACCCTGATACACGCTGTTGTGACGCAGAATTAGCCATACACCGATTGTGTGCGGTGCAGCATTTATGTAAATACTTGGAAACAAAGGCTTTCCGGCGTTATGGTATTCGAAAAGCCAAGGGATACAGCGCTTTTCATCAGGGAATGCCATTATGCGCCGCTTGAATATTCAGGATTCAGCCTTTCTTACCGTCGAAACTGACGAGAGCCCGACCCATGTCGCCGGCCTCCAGATCCTTGAGCTTCCGCCGCGCTACAAGGGCAATTTCTTTCAGGACATGTTTGACCGGTTCGACCTGTCGGCACCGCCGCAGCCGCCGTTCAGCCTGAAACTGGGTGGCCAGCTCTCCAAGCTGGAACTGACACCGCGCTGGGTTGAAGACGAGGATTTTGACCTCGACTATCACATCCGCTTCGTCCGTCTGCCCGAGCCGGGCACCATGGAACAGCTGACGACATTCGTGTCGCGCCTGCATGGCCAGCGCCTCGACCGCAACCACCCGCTGTGGGAGTGCTATTGCATCGAGGGCATCGAGGGAAACCGCGTCGCGATGTACATCAAGGTTCACCACGCTCTTGTAGATGGTGTAGCCGCGACAGCCATTATGTCGTCCACCCTGTCTCGGTCATCCCGTAACAAGATGGACAAGGGCTTTTGGCAGATGGCCCCGAAGCGGTCCAAGGTTCCTGCCAAGAAGCAGATCAAGCGCGACATGGTTTCGCTCGCAACCGAGTCTCTGGGCCAGGTTGCTGAAGGTGTCGGGACCACAACCCGCACATTGGGAGAACTGGGTGGCCGGCTGCTACGTGGTGGCTTTCACATCCTTTCCGGCGATAGCCGTGAAGCGCCATTGCCGTTCCAGTCACCAAACACGATCTTTAATACAACCATCACCCGGCACCGGCGCTTTGGCGTTGCGACACTCCCCTTGAGCCGTGTCAAGGACGCCGGGCAGAACCTCGACGCAACCGTCAATGATGTTGTGCTGGCCATATGTTCTGGCGCGTTGCGCAAATACCTGAAACTGCACAAATCCCTTCCCACAAAGCCGTTGACCACCATGTGCCCCGTGTCGGTCCGGCCCAAGGATGCCGTGCAGGAAGGCAACTCGATCTCCATGATCATCACCACACTGGCGACAGATGTGGCAGATCCGCTCGAGCGCCTTGAGGTCATCAAGCAGTCATCACGGGCAGCGAAAGACAAGGTGAACCACCTGTCCCGAGAAGCAGCGACGAACTACTCGCTCCTCCTCAACGCAGCCGTGCTGGCGACCAACGCTGTCGGTCTTGGCGGCACCGTTCCGCCCCCCGCCAACCTGGTGATCTCGAATGTACCGGGACCACGCGAGCAGCTGTACATCAATGGCGCCAAACTCGTGGCCAACTACCCGATGTCCGTTCTGGTTCACAGCCAGGCGCTGAACATCACGGTGACCAGCTATATGGACTCGATCGACTTCGGTCTCATGGCTGACCGCGAGACGATCCCTGACGTGGACGTGATGGCCGAGATGATTGTCGAAGCCGCCATCGAACTCGAAGATGCGTTCGAGGCGAAGATGGAACGTCAGGCATTCCAGGCGTCAGAAGCTCTTGCGGGCCACAAGCGCCTGAAGGAAGCACAGGCAGAGGCCGCCGCGAAAAGAGAGCGCAAGAAGAAAGCCTCCGCAAAGAAAAAGCCCTCGGCCAAGGTGAAGGTAAAAGTCAAAGCCAAAATAAAGGCCAAGGCGAAGTCCAAGCCCAAGGCGCGGAAGTCCGTTGAGAAGGCGGCAGAAGCACCGAAGGCGGATAACACCAACGCACCGGAAACAATTGCCGTGACAGCAACTGTGGATACGCCGGTAGCGCCGCCAAAGGACGGTGGCTTCTCAAGCGCCGCCGAATAAGCACCACACCACGCTAGGTCGGGGGATTGGACATGTTGGCCAGTCCCCCAGCGCCGCCGCGCGCAGACAGATACCTGAACCTCAGGCTGATGACTGCCGCCGAGAACACGCTGGCCACCAGGAAGGCCTCCAGCAGGCCAATCGGGCCCCGCTCCAGATAGAGCCCCAGATACCAGGCCAGCGGCACCATGATCACGAAGTACGAGATCAGGTGAAAGCCAGTCGGCACCCAGGTTTCCCCCATGCCACGTAGCGCACTCGCCATCACGGTCTGCACTGTGTCCAGCGGCAGCACCAATGCGATGAAGGCAATCATGCCGGCGGCCAGGAGAATGAGCTCGGCATCATCTCCATAGGCGCGGGCAATCGGCTCGGCGAAACTTATCAGGACAAGGCCCAGCAGGGTCATAACAAACAGATTGAACACAAGCCCCGTCCACCCGGCGACGGCCATCTGATCCTTGTCGCGTTGCCCGTAGTAAAAGCCGACACGCACCGCCGTGGCGGTTCCGATGCCGATGGACACCATGAAGGCAACGGCAAATGCGTTGAACGTGACAGCATAGGCCGCCAGGGCAACCGGTCCCATCAAACCCGCCATCAACTGCATGATGGAGAATGCGGCGTTCTCCGTGCCCATGCTCGCACCCGCTGCATATCCGAGTTCACGCTGACGCTTGCCGCCCTGCCAGAATGACCGCCAGGTGTCCGCGACCCGGAGGCGAATGCCAAAGCTCTCCCCATCGCGCAAGTGCCAGATGTAGAGATTGATGAGCAGCGCCTGAAACGTCCACACGGTCGCCGTCGCAATGGCAGACCCGACGGCCCCCATGGCTGGAAACGGCCCAACGCCGAAGACAAGCATCCAGTTGGCAAGAACATTGAGCAGGTTCGCCATGATCATCACGATCATGCCCGGCAGCGGACGCTTGATGCCTTCGAGGAAGTATCCGCCGGCCACCGTCATCAGCAGGAACGGCAACGCAATGCCGAGCACGATGCTGACCCTTCCCCCTTCCAGCGCCAGCTCATCTGACTGGCCGGTGAGCGACAGAACCGGCCCACCGAAGACACAGAAGACGAGACCAAGACAACCAAGCCCGAACGCATAGGGAATGCCGCGCCGCCACGCCGCACCACACGCATGATGCTCACCGGCCCCGAAAGCATTCGAGGTGACCACCAGCTGACCCATGATCCCGCCAAGCAGGAACAGCATCACGAATGCGTAGGGCACATGTCCGATCGCCTGAAAGGCCAGCTGCTCGGTTGAAAAGTTGCCGACCATGATCGTGTCCACAACGGACATGGTCAGAACACCACCGCGCTGCACCATCGTTGGTGCTGCCAGACGCGACAGCTCGGACAGATGCGCGCGGTACAGCGACAGGCGTTCCGGTGCGAAAGAGAATAGAGCCATGGGGCGACAGGTCCGCAGATGCATGGATGCAAAGGTGTTAGCAGTAACCGCTGGGCGGCGGTCGGGCGCTGCACGGTATCATGGGATTGCAGGTGAAGAAGCCTCGTCCCTGCACATGAGCCCTGTCGGGGCGGCATCGGATCCGGGCTCGGAGACAAAGTCGCAAAAACTTGTCTCGCAACAGCGTAAGTGGTCCCCTATCTCCATAAGAAGATCAGAGCCGCGACAGTGGCTTATCGGGAGGACTGAGACATGCGTGGACGACTAGTTGTTTTCCTAATTGTTGCAGCACTTGGGGCCGCTGGGGTCTGGCAGATTCTTCAGACCAGCCAGCCCGGCGCGATCGTGTTCGGCGCATCCATGTTGCTGGTAGCGGTCGCTGCCCTGTTTGGCCGCCGGTCCGGCAGGGGTGCAAAGAAGTCCAAGGACAGGATGCCGGGACAGGCTGTTGCCCTGCGCCAGAGCCGGGCAATGGTGCGCGGAGAAGATGGCGAAATCCGCGGTCTGCCCGGCGGCCCCGCCTAGCCGCTTCCTGCCGAGAGCGCCTGTCAGGTCTGTTTGAGTGATTGCATGACGTCTCCAGCCACACGCCGCCGCATTGTGCCTGCGCCCCCGCCCGGCGAACGCGACAGAAAACGCAGACCCCGGTCGTTGCACACCCTCAGCCTGGTCGCCGCGAGCATCACCGGAGCAGCCCAGTTCGCAGGCGCGCGTTCCGCAGAGGCCGCGGATGTAATCCGCTATCCATGGAACGACACCGAGATGGTTGCGCAACGTGCCGGCGATGCACAGGGCACGAGGGTGATTTTCATTCACGGCACGCCGGGGTCATCCGGAGCATGGGAAGACTATCTGGCAGATGTGCCGGACGGTTTTGAGTACGTCGCCGTTGACCGCGCCGGATTTGGCGAAAGCGGCCCGGACGATGCAGTGACGTCGCTTGAAGCACAGGCTCTGGCCATTGCGCCCCTCGTGGACAGTGCCTCCACCCCCGGTGTCATTGTCGTCGGCCACTCCCTGGGCGGCCCCGTTGCGACGATGCTGGGTGTATTGCGGCCGGAGAGTGTCAAAGCGCTGGTCATCGTGGCCGGGTCACTGGACCCGTCGCTTGAGGACATTCATTTCATGCAGCCTATTGGTGAATGGTGGGGTGTACGGCACATCCTGCCGCGCATGATCCGCAACGCAAACCGGGAACTCATGGTCCTGGAACAGGAGTTAACAGCCCTGGCACCACAAATGGCCGATCTGACCATGCCGATCCAGATCGTGCACGGCACACAGGATAATCTGACGCCCTTTGAAAACGTTACCTATATGGAAGCAGCCTTCACCTCCGCGCCTTTAACGGTGACCGTTCTTGAAGGCCAGAACCATTTTTTACCATGGAATTCCAGGCCGGAAATTGAGGCAGCCATTGACCGCGCAGCAAATTCCAGCCAATCAACGCCCACTGAAATCGGGCAATCGGATACGCCGTAACCTGCCTGAAACACGATTTGGGCGATCCTGCCCGGGCGGGTAGATTGCCCGCGACCTGATTCACTCCTGCGCCGGACACCATATGGACCTGTCCTACGAAGGGCTCCTGGCCTTCATCGAGTCGTTCTCCGACAACCAATTGCTGGTCATGTTGGCAATTACGATCGGCACGCTCATTCTTGAGGATGCTGCGACGGTGACGGCTGCCCTCCTCGCGTCGGAGGATGTATTGCCCCATAGCGCAGCGCTGCTGTCGCTTTATGTGGGCATTCTGTTTGGTGATCTCGGACTGTATGGCATTGGCGCCGCCGCTGCCCGGTGGCCCCGCGCCCGCAGATGGGTGTCCGAACACAGAATAATGCGGGGCCGGGAATTTCTGGAAGGCTCCCTTTTTGTCACCCTGTTCGGTGCACGATGTATCCCCGGAATGCGCCTGCCGACCTACACGACAGCCGGCTTTGTCGGCATTCCGTTTCCCCGTTTTGCGCTGTACGCAGGCGGTCTGGCGGCGGGATGGTCCACGGGTCTCTACACGATCATCGCCATTCTGGGCGAGACCGTCCTGAACGAGCTTGGCCCATGGCGCTGGGGTGTTGCCGCACTTGTGATTGCGCTGGCCATTGTGTTGCCGCGCATAACCGAGAGAATCATTAAACGGCGCAGCCAGAAATCGGTTCCGGTTGATACGCCGCAACAATAGACACCAAGCCCTGGCGATACTGCGCGAATGACCGGCACACTCACTCCCCCCAACAGGCCTATTCATGTGGGGATGCCACCCCTCGATATGTCCGGCCCGCCGGTGTCGTCCTTTGAGTTCTGGCCGGGATATCTGTTCTACGCGCCCATCGCCCTTCAGTGGTGCTATCTCGCATTGCGCTATCGGGGCCCCGGCCTGGCTCTCCTGGCCAACCCCTCATTTCCCGATGGCGGCATGGCGGGCGAAAGCAAGGCTGAAATTTTTGATGTTCTGGCCGGCAAGGCAAAAGACGTCATGGCGAAATGGGTGGCGCTGACCTGCACGTCACAGGGACATGACGGTGTCGCGGCGGACACCCAGGCTGCAATCGAGGCCATGAATGCAGCCGGCATCAGCATGCCGGTGGTGGCAAAGCCGGACATTGGCTGCCGTGGCGTCGGCGTCCAGCCGATCCGCTCAACGCAGGACCTGTCAAACTACCTTGCCGATTTTCCTCAGGGCGCCGGCCTTGTTCTGCAGGAGATGATTGAGCACGAGGCTGAGGCTGGCGTGTTCTATGTCCGCCTGCCCGGCGAGGATAAAGGGCGGATATTCTCCCTCACGCTCAAATACTTCCCTCATGTGATCGGCGACGGGGTCTCCACGCTCAAAGAGCTCATCCAGGCAGACGTCCGCGCCGGACTGTTGCAGCACATCTACCTGCCGCGTCACAAAGACAACCTGCATCTCGTCCTGCCGCAGGGCGAACCCTTCAGGCTGGCATTTGCCGGGAGCCATTCGCGGGGGACCATCTTCCGAGACGGCGCGGCGTTCATCACACCGGACATGGAGCAGGCCTTTGATGAGGTCGCCCGCAGCATTCCCGAATTCTACATCGGCCGGTTTGATCTGCGCTTTGAGTCCATGGACAAGCTCCAGCGTGGTGAAGGCTTCAGGCTTATGGAAATAAACGGTGCCGGTGGCGAAGCGACCCATATCTGGGACCGCAAGACAAGGCTGCGCGAAGCCTATGCCACCCTGTTTGAACAAAACCGTCTGCTGTTTGAAATCGGCTATCGCAACCGTAAGCGCGGCTTCAAACCACCCAGCATCTGGCGCCTGTATGAAGCCTACAGGCGCGAGACCAGTCTTAACCCACACTACCCGTCCACAAAGTAGCAGCGATGTTTTCCGCTACAGTTCCGGACGCCAGTGCATGAGCTTGTCATCAATATCCGGGCGCACCCGTTCATTTGGCGCCTTCACGACCGACCCAAAATACATGAACCCGGCAATGCGCTCATTGTCATGCAGTCTCAGCGCCTGCAGCACCATCGGGTCATAGGCGTACCATTCGGTGAGCCACTGACCTGCAAGCCCCATGGATGCGGCGGCATTGAGCATGTTCTGGCACACAGCACCTGACGACAGGATTTGTTCCCATTCCGGGATTTTGGACTCTGGTTTGACCACCGAAACGACGGCGACAACCACCCGCGCCCGCATGAACCGCTCACGTTCAAACTGGCGCCGGTCGTCTTCATCTGGCATGCCGCTGGCCAGATAGGCCGCCTCCAGCACACCACCAAACTGCGCGCGCGAGGCACCTTCAAAAACAATGTACCGCCATGGTCCCAGCTTGCCGTGATCCGGGACGCGCAGGCCCGCACGCAGTATGTCGGTCAGTTGATCCGCATCCGGACCATCCTGCCCCATATCGCGCGCCACGATGGAGCGGCGGCTTTTCAGAAGATGAAGGGTGTCATTGGTAGGAGCGGTCATGCAATCAGGCCTGAGTAGTGTCGGATCATCACCGACAACCTAGTGTCTTTGCGGCCAAGCGCAAGGACAGCACGCGCTGCTTATTGCTGCACCGTACCCCTAATTTCTGCACGGATTTGCGTACCCGGAGATGTCAACAAGGCCTCGACATCAATGTCAGGCGGCGTCGCTACGCCCGAACCGGTGACACCGGACCGCAACTGCGCCAATGAGAAATCCATGCGCACATCATAGGTTCGCTCGGTCTGGTTTCGCAGCCGCTGCTCTGCCAGATACCAGGCCCGCTTGCCGCTTCCGTCTCTGCACGACGCAAGTTCGCCCGGCTCGGTAGCGCCCCAGCGGCGCTCAACGCAATGATACGGGTCGAATGACAGATCAAAGAGCCTGTCGTGTACCTGCGAAAAACCAAGTGGCACAGCCGCCCCGGCGGAGTTGGTGTAGGTGATGGAACAGGCGGCAGCCTCCTGCCGGTAGACATTCAGCAGATCGGCCCGAATGTCAGTGCCTGTATATTTCACACGGTCGCTGCCCGTCTCGACAAGTTCCACAAACCGGGCAATCTCATCTCGCAGTTCCACAAACGAGGTCTTCAGACGCGCATCGCGGGACGGTGTGGAGTAAGTCTCCCACTCCCCGCTTGTGCCATAGATGTTTTGCGGCAGACGCGAGGGTTGCGGTTTGCGGTTGATGCCCGCTGAAATGGCTTCTTCCACCGCATAGACCCGGTAGGTCAGATCATCACACAGACCCCGCATCATGTTGCGCGTCTCCGTGAGCGGATCATAGACGAGGTTGCGACCGGCAACCGCCGTGCGGACCCAGTCATAATAGTCAAGACGCTGGCCGTTGAAGGCAAAGCCTCCCCCGCGCCACTGCTTCTTGTTGGGCGTCTGATTGCCGAAATACTGATCGACGGAAAAGTCTTCAAGCTCGCTGTTGCCTGTATAGGTATACCGTCCGCCCACAAGACTGCCGTCTGACGCACGCGTTGCGCCGACAAGCTGGACCGGCCGCCAGTTCTTGAACCCCGCCCCCATGGTCGGCCGGGCGCGCACGAATTTGCGGCCATAGACACCACGGGTGATCGAGTTGTCCGGATGCGCATCGATGTAGTGAATGCGGCCATCGGGATCCACACGGTACACCACCGCCACATGGCCATTGGGGTCATAGATGTTGGTCCCCGGACGGATAGACCGCGGATCAATGCTGCTGGAATAGTGATCAGCAGGAAGGCCGCGCTTTTCTTCCGGGTGATAGCGATACATGGCCGTGGAGACGTAGTTGGATACGCGCCTCAGGATCTCCGGACCGTCCATGGGCGCCTGCCCCGGCCAGTTGATGACAACAGACTTTTCGATCACCCGGTTGCCGGAAGCCACATACCGCACGTCACGGGTATAGCCATTGGGCGCAACAGCGGAGGCGAAGGCAAAGGGCAGCCCGTTCATCCACGCGAAATATCCCCGCAAGGTGTATGGAAGGTCCGCACAATCAGCGAAGTAGTTCACCCCTTTAGGGTTCCGTCCGCGATACACATTGGCCGCGTGCTTGAGACATTGGTCCGTCGTCCGGCAGTTGCTCTCGCCAATGGCTGTGATGAAGTCCTCATAGGCTTTTTCATCAGTGGCGGTCCAGCGGTCCCGCAGGATACGCCAGTGCCGTGCCGACCGCGCCGGCTGAATATGAGGGGGCTGAACGGTGTCGGATGACGCTATCGGCGCTGGCTCGGACATCTCCGCAGCCGCCGGGTATGCCAGTCCCCCGACCACGATCACGACGGCGATCAGGCCAGACGACAGCAGGCCTGCGCACCGCGCAAGCACATTAAATGGAGATTGCATGCCCACCCCTTAGTTCATCCCTCAAGGCACCCGGCGAGAAGTTAACAAATTCTGCCGCACCTGTCGCTTGCAACTTATGCGTCCATTGCGCGTGTTTACTCAACCTTAAAGTACGACGTTTAGCTTTCTCCACGGGGACGACCCCGGCGCACCGACTAAGTGCCCGGGCTTGATGGGATTTTTCGGGATGCGGTCCATATCGTTCTCGTCGGCGAAGCTTGCCTTCAAGCTGCCGGCAGTCATCATTGGCCTTTCGGCAACAGCTGTTGTGGTCACAAGTGTCTTAGGATTCTTCGGTGCAAAATCAGCCCTCGATCATGCGATCGAGAAAGAGCTGATGGTCATCACGCATGACCGTGCGCACGCAGTGGAAACCTATCTCCACAGCATTGACGAGGAACTCAAGTTCCTTGCCCACAACGACATGATTGCCGATGCAATCATGTCGTTCACCGATGGCTGGGAGGCGCTGGGCGGCAATCAGAAATCAACGCTTCAGCGCCTGTACATCACAGACAACCCCCACCCGACCGGGTCAAAGGAAGTACTGGATTACGCATCCGACGGGTCGCTCTACTCCGACTACCACAAGTACTACCACCCGTGGTTCCGGGAGCTTCAGCAGCGGCGGGAGTATTATGACGTCTTCCTTTTTGATACCCGGGGCAACCTGGTTTACTCGGTATTCAAGGAGCTGGATTTCGCGACTGATCTTACGCGTGGCGAATGGGCAGACAGCGGACTTGGACGGGTCTACAGAGCGGCCGCCACAGCCGACAACGGCACGACCGTCTTCGATGACTTCGCCCCTTACGGCCCGTCGTCGGATGCCCCGGCAAGCTTTCTCGCGGTTCCGGTTTTCGACAGGGATAAAACACGCATTGGTGTTCTCGCCTACCAGATGCCGTCCGGGGTGATTAACCGGATCATGTCTGATGTGGAAGGTCTGGGTGAAACCGGCCAGAGCTACATCGTCGGCTCGGACCTGCTGATGCGCTCGGACTCGCGATTTGACGAGGAAAGCACCGTCCTGACCCGCAAGGTGGACATGCCGGCGGTTCATCATGCGCTGGAAGGCGGCCATGGCGTCGACTATGAGCCCAGCCTCACAGGCGAAGACGCATTTGCCGCCTACTCACAGATAAGCGCGTTCGACACCAAGTGGGCCGTGGTTGCGGAAATCGAGATCGCCGAAGCGGAGCAGGAAATCACAATCCTGCTTTATGAGTTCATCCTGGTTGGAGTTCTCGTGCTTGCGGTGTCGACAGCCATAGGCGTCGTCATGGCCCGGTCAGTCTCCGCCCCGATCACGTCCATGACACGTGCCATGCGTAGCCTGGCAGACCGCGACTGGAGCGTGACGGTGCCAAACCAGGAGCGGAAAGACGAAATCGGCGAAATGGCGGCAACAGTCAGCATCTTCAAGGAGAGTGGCCTTGAAGCTGATCGACTGCGGGCGGATGAAGAAACCCGCGAAGAACGGGCCGCCGAAGAAAAGCGCGCAGCCATGAACCAGCTGGCGGATTCGTTTGAAACCTCCGTCGGAGAAATCGTTGAGGCTGTGACCTCCACGGCGCAGGACCTCAAGGATACGGCACAGGGCGTTTCCGCCATTGCAGAGGAAACCACCGCGCAGTCATCGACCGTGGCATCGGCGGCAGAAGAGTCGTCCGTCAACGTGCAGACTGTTTCGTCCGCAACGGAGGAAATGTCTGCGTCGATCTCCGAGATGCAGCAGCAGGTCATGCGCTCCCGCGATGTGTCAGAGCGGGCAGCGGACAGCGTGGAGAACGCAGCACAGCAGGTTACCGGCCTCTCGGATGCCGCAAACCAGATTGGCGAAGTGCTGGGCCTTATTCAGGACATCGCCGAACAGACCAACCTTCTGGCCCTAAACGCCACAATCGAAGCGGCCCGTGCCGGGGATGCCGGCAAAGGATTTGCTGTGGTCGCCAGTGAAGTGAAGGCTCTCGCAACACAGACCCAGAAGGCTACCGAGCAGATCCGTCAGCAGATCGAGGGTGTGCAGACAGAAAGCCAGACGGCTGTCAGTGCCATTGGCGGCATCCGTGACGTCATCAACCAGGTGACCGAGATCAGCCACTCGATTGCGGCAACCATCGAGGAACAGGCATCAGCAACCGCTGAGATCGCCAAGAATGCCCAGCAGGCAGCGTCTGGAACCTATGAAGTGTCGTCCAGTGTCCAGGGTGTCAGCGAGGCGTCACAACAGGCATCTGCAGCCTCAACTGAGCTGTTGGCATCCTCGGGCGCGTTGACAGAGCAGAGCGATGCAATGCGGCGGCAGGTGGAAGACTTCATCAGTCAGATCCGCGCCGCATAACAAAAGCCTGTATGGCGATATCAAAATGAAGACGGGTGGGGTCCGGATCAACCCGGGTCCCCCCGTCTTCACGAACGCCCCGCGGGCACCAGGTTGAGAGGCATCACATGATCCAGACGGCCCACGCACGGTTCGGGAAATCAACTCCCTACTCGGTTTACGGGTTTACCCGGCTTTAGCAGCCGGTCGATTAAACTTCAAAGCATTACAGGGGCTGGTCGATCATTTTTGACAAACACTTTTACTCGGGGGACGAGACAAATGAAGCGTACTGGAATTTTACAATTGAAGCTGTCTCAAAAACTGCCTGCAATCATTGTTGGACTCTCAGTGCTGGTCGCAATTGTGACCACCAGCCTGGCATTCTTTGGCGCCCGTTCGGCGCTGAGTGACCAGATCAAAAACAAGCTCGAGACCGTTGCGTCAGACCGGGCGCTTGAAGTTGAAGAATATCTGGCCAGCCTTGGTGAGGAACTTGCCATCCTTTCCAACAGCACTTCGGTAATCGAGGCCATTGGTGCCTTTGATGACGCCTGGCTGTCGCTTGGCTCGGACGCGCAAAACCGCCTCCAGCGCGAATACATTGACGAGAACCCTCACCCGCTTGGCCAGAAGGATGCGCTGATAACGCGGGACGACGGATCGCTCTACTCGCACACTCATGGATACTACCATCCATGGTTTCGTGATCTTCAGCAGCGCCGCGCCTATTACGACGTGTTCCTGTTCAACACCAGGGGCGACCTGATCTACTCAGTCTTCAAGGAGACCGACTTCGCAACCAACTTTGTGAACGGGGAATGGGCCGGGTCCGGCCTCGGCCAGCTCTACAAAGCGGCCTCCCAGGCGGAGCAAGGCACCGTCATCTTTGACGACTTTTCGCCGTACGGACCATCAGGTGGTGCCGCTGCAAGCTTTGTCGGCGCACCAGTCTTCGATCGTGTCGGCAGACGCGCAGGGGTTATCGCCTACCAGATCCCCGCCCCTGTCATTAACGGTCTGATGGCGAAGTCAAATGGCCTTGGCGACACGGCCGAAAGCTACCTCGTTGGCCCTGACAACATGATGCGCTCGGACAGCAGGTTCGCAAGTGAACCGACAACCATGTCGCTGAAGGTAAGCAATGATGCGGTTGCTCAGGCGCTTGCCGGCAACAAGGGATTCACTGAAACGACGAACTTCAAGGGTGAAGCCGCTTTTGCTGCATTCAATGTGGCTGAGATTTACGGAACCCGGTGGGCCGTCATCGCCAAGATTGACAGCGTCGAGGCCAATGGGCCGATCACATCTCTTATGATCCAGTTCCTTGTCGTCGGTGCGCTCGTTGTAGCCGGTGCAGCCCTTATCGGGTTTCTTGTCGCCCGGAGCATCACTGCCCCTCTTACCTCCATGACCAGTGCCATGGAGGGGCTCGCCCGAAAGATCTGGTCCACAGACATACCCGGGCTTGACCGGGAGGATGAGATCGGCGCCATGGCCGGTGCGGTGAAAATCTTCAAGGAAGCCGGTCAGGAATCCGAGCGCCTCCAGGCCGAAGAAGCCGAACGTGAAGCACAGGCTGCCGAAGACAAACGTCAGGCCATGCACCAGATGGCGGATGAGTTTGAAACCTCCGTCGGCGAAGTGGTGGAAGCGGTCGCCGCAACGGCACAGGACCTCAAGAGCACCGCGCAAGGCGTATCCACAATCGCCGAAAAAACCACGTCACAGGCGGCAAATGTGGCATCGGCGGCGGAAGAATCTTCCGTCAACGTTCAGACTGTTTCGTCAGCTACCGAAGAAATGTCTGCGTCGATTTCAGAGATGCAGCAGCAGGTCATGCGCTCCCGCGACGTCTCCGAACAGGCTGCCAGGAGTGTTGCGGAGGCTTCAACTCAGGTGAACGGCCTGTCTGAGGCCGCCAACCAGATCGGAGATGTTCTCGCCCTTATCCAGGACATTGCCGAGCAGACAAATCTGCTGGCCCTCAATGCAACAATTGAAGCTGCGCGGGCCGGAGACGCCGGCAAGGGATTTGCCGTTGTGGCAAGCGAGGTCAAGACACTGGCCACGCAAACCCAGAAGGCGACGGAACAGATCCGGCAGCAGATCGAAGGTGTTCAGTCTGAAAGCCAGACGGCCGTCTCCGCCATTGGTGGCATTCAAACGGTTATCGCTCAGGTGAGTGAGATCAGCCAGTCAATTGCAGCAACAATTGAGGAGCAGACAGCCGCCACCACCGAGATTGCCAGAAATGCACAACAGGCTGCCGGCGGCACACAGGAGGTGTCCACCAGCGTACTGGGCGTGAGTGAGGCATCTCAGGAAGCGTCGGCAGCGTCGTCGCAGCTTCTGTCTTCATCCAACAGCCTGGCAGAACAGGGTGACGCCCTGCGGGAACGCATGAAGCAGTTCATCGCGCAGGTGCGCGCAGCATAAATCTGTATACGAATTAAGTGGAAGGGCGCCGGAGCAATCCGGCGCCCTTTTCTTTTTGCTGTCGCAAAAGTTGTATCAATACACGCATTGCGAGTTCACCCTAATTTAGGCTCGCAACCTCTATCGTCCCGACGCGCGAGCCAGAAGGCTCGTTGATGTCCCTGGTGCCGCATGGAGCGACGCAATGCGTTTGGCTATTCTTTCTGATCTCAAGATTTCTCAAAAACTACCGGCCGTCATTATCGGCCTCTCAGTTGCAACAGCAGTCATAACAACATCAATCGCTTTCTTCGGAGCCAAGGCGGCACTCGACTATCAGGTTGAGAACAAGCTGAAGAATGTCGCGTCTGACCGCGCCCTCGAAGTGAACGAGTATATTCAGGGACTTGGCGACGAACTCGTCATCCTTTCCAACACAACCACCGTGATTGAAGCCATCGGCGCATTTGATGATGCCTGGCTCTCACTTGGCAGCAATGCACGCGAGCGTCTGCAGCGCGACTACATTACCGACAACCCCAACCCGGCCGATCAGCGCGATGCGCTCATGACCAAGGAAGACGGGTCGTTCTACTCGCACACCCACAGCTACTATCATCCGTGGTTCCGCGATCTGCAGCAGCGTCAAGGCTACAACGATATCTATCTGTTCAGCGGATCCGGTGACCTGCTCTATTCGGTCTTCAAGAACGAAGACTTCGCAACAAATTTCGAGACCGGCGAATGGGCCGAAACAGGTTTGGGTGAAGTCTACCGTGCCGCCAAGGCAGCTGAACCCAACACCATCGTCTTCCAAGATTTTTCACCCTATGGCCCCATGGGCGACCGCCCCGCCAGCTTCATCGGCATGCCCGTCTATGATCGCATTGGCAACCGCGCCGGTGTCTTCGTCTACCAGATCCCCGCAGGCGTCATTAACGGTCTGATGGCCAAGAGCAACGGCGTTGGCGAAACTGCGGAAAGCTTCCTTGTCGGCCCCGATATGCTGATGCGCTCCGACTCCCGCTTCAGCAACGAGCCGACAACCCTTGTGCGCGAAGTCGACAATAGCGCTGTGACGGCAGCCCTCGGCGGTCAGGAAGGTCTGGCCAGCACGACCGGTTTCAACGGTGAAGCCGGAATTGCAGCATACAAGTCCGTTGATCTGTTTGGCGAAACCTGGGCTGTCATTGTCCAGATCAGCGAAGCGGAAGCCAACTCAGGCGTCACATCCCTTCTGATCCAGTTTCTGGTTATCGGCGCACTGATGATGGCGGCCGCAACAGCAATCGGCCTGTTCGTGGCACGCAGCATCTCCAATCCGTTGACAAAGATGACCACTGCAATGGGTCACCTTGCCAACAAGAACTGGTCAACGGAAATTCCAAGCCTTGGCCGCAAGGACGAAATGGGCGAGATGGCTGAAGCCGTGCAGGTCTTCAAGGAGGCCGGACAGCAGGCTGACCAGATGAAACAGGAAGAAGCCGCGCGCGAAGCAAGGGTCGCACAGGAAAAGCGTGAGACCATGACCAGGCTGGCGGACGAGTTTGAAACATCTGTTGGTGAAGTCGTTGAATCGGTATCCGCGACGGCGAATGAGCTCAAGCAGACGGCGGAAGGCGTCTCTTCAATCGCAGAGCGCACGACGGCCCAGTCCGCCAATGTGGCTGCAGCGGCTGAAGAGTCGTCTGTGAATGTGCAGACGGTGTCTTCTGCGACCGAGGAAATGTCGGCATCGATTGGCGAAATGCAGCAGCAGGTCATGCGCTCCCGCGACGTGTCTGAGCAGGCCGCCAACAGCGTTGAAGAGGCGGCCGGTCAGGTCACCGGCCTGTCAGATGCGGCTGACCAGATCGGTGACGTTCTGGCCCTCATCCAGGACATCGCGGAACAGACCAACCTGCTGGCGCTTAATGCGACGATTGAAGCGGCCCGTGCAGGCGATGCAGGCAAGGGCTTTGCGGTTGTGGCCAGCGAGGTGAAGAGCCTCGCCACGCAGACCCAGAAGGCCACCGAGCAGATCCGTCAGCAGATCGAAGGTGTGCAGAACGAAAGCCGCACCGCTGTGACGGCAATCAGCAGCATTCGTGATGTGATCTCCCAGGTGACGGAAATCAGCCAGTCACTGGCGATCGCCATCGAGGAGCAGACGGCAGCCACCGGCGAGATCGCCAGCAACGCGCATCAGGCCGCCAGCGGCACCCAGGAAGTGTCGTCCAGTGTCCAGGGTGTCAGTGAAGCATCACAGGAAGCTTCCGCCGCATCGGCACAGCTGCTGTCATCCTCCAACACCCTGTCGAAACAGGGTGAGGCATTGCGCGAACGCATGCAGGCCTTCATCGACCAGGTACGGGCCGCGTAAGAAAAGGGGTCTTCCGCGCCACGGGTTCGCGGCAGGACAAACAAAAAGGGCGGTTCCAGTTGGAACCGCCCTTTCTTTTTGCCGGTCTGACGCCGGAGCTATTCGGCAGCTGCACTCACAGCCACACCACTTTGTGGCGGCAGAGCCTCTTCCGCCAGAGCCCTGGCAGCTTCATCCAGCGGCAGAATGGTCTGTTGCTTGGAGCCCAGGCGGCGGATAGCCACCGTGCGCTCCTCAGCTTCGCGCTGACCAACAACCAGCAGGGCCGGAACCTTGGCCAGCGAGTGCTCGCGCACCTTGTAGTTGATCTTCTCGTTACGGAAGTCAGCTTCCACATTGAGACCATGGCGCTTGAGCACGTCGATGACTTCCTGACCATATCCGTCGGCATCGGACGTGATCGTGGCAACGACACACTGCAACGGCGCAAGCCACAGCGGGAAGCGTCCTGCGTGGTGCTCGATCAGGATGCCGAGGAACCGTTCGAGCGAGCCGAACAGCGCCCGATGGATCATCACAGGCACATGCTTGTCACCGTCCTCACCGATGTAGAACGAGCCAAGACGGCCCGGCAGGTTAAAGTCCAGCTGCACAGTGCCGCACTGCCAGTCACGCCCGATGGCATCGCGCAGAACGAACTCGATCTTGGGGCCATAAAAGGCGCCCTCGCCCTCGTTCAGTTCATACTCGAGACCCGTCGCCTCAATGGCGGTCTTGAGCGCCGCTTCCGCCTTGTCCCAAACCTCGTCAGAGCCAACGCGCTTCTCAGGTCGGTCAGAGAATTTGAGCCGCACATCCTCAAACCCGAAGTCGCGATAGATCGACAGGATGAGATTGGTGACGGTTACGCATTCGTCCGTGATCTGCTCATCCGTGCAGAAGATATGAGCGTCGTCCTGCGTGAAGTGCCGCACACGCATCATGCCATGCAACGCGCCGGAGGGCTCGTAACGGTGGCACTTGCCGAACTCGGCAAACTTCAGCGGCAACTCGCGGTAGCTGCGCAGCCCATGCTTGAAGACCTGCACATGGCCCGGGCAGTTCATCGGCTTGAGGCAGAAGGTACGGTCATCCGGCGTAACGGACGTGTACATGTTCTCGCCGAATTTCTCCCAGTGGCCGGACTTCTCCCACAAAGATTTGTCCATCACGTCAGGCGTGTTGATTTCCTGATAGCCGGCCTTGCTCTGCTGATCGCGCATGTAGTCTATGAGGGTCTGGAACATCGTCCAGCCATGCGGATGCCAGAAGATGGAGCCCGGGCCTTCTTCCTGGAAGTGGAACAGATTCATCTCGCGGCCCAGCTTGCGGTGGTCGCGCTTCTCTGCTTCTTCCAGCATCGTCAGATGACGCTTGAGGTCTTTTTCGGTTGCCCACGCCGTGCCGTAAATGCGCTGCAGCTGCGCATTGTTGCTGTCGCCGCGCCAGTAGGCACCGGCCAGCTTGGTCAGCTTGAAGGCTTTGCCCACGCGTCCTGTGGACGGCAGATGCGGACCACGGCAGAGGTCTTTCCAGTCGCCCTGGCGGTAGACCGTGATCTCTTCATTCTCAGGCAGGTCTGAAATGATCTCGGCCTTGTACGCCTCGCCGATAGACTTGAAGTGCTCAATCGCTTCATTGCGGTCCCACACTTCACGCGTAATGGGTTCATCACGGTCGACGATCTCGGCCATGCGCTTTTCGATCTTCTCGAAATCATCCGTCGAGAAGGGCTCCTCGCGGGCAAAGTCGTAGAAGAAGCCGTTTTCGATGTTCGGCCCGATGGTGACCTGGGTGCCGGGAAACAGTTCCTGCACGGCCTCAGCGAGTACGTGCGCCGTATCATGGCGAATGACCTCGACGCCTTCAGGTTCATCACGTGTCACAAGCCGCACGGTTGCGTCCTGCTCGATCGGCCGCGTCAGATCCCAAAGCTCGCCGTCCACATCAATCAGGACGACTTTCTTGGCCAGCGATTTTGAAATGTCTTCCGCAAGCGCCAGTCCCGTGACGGCGTTAGGGAATTCACGAACAGAATTATCGGGGAGCGTCAGCTTGACCATCCCTCTCCTCCTCATTCTCTGCACACAATGCAGGTAAGCCCGAGAGCGTTAGTGGTGTGGGACACATTGAGTCCCTATGAACCCGGGGTGCATCGCACCCCAGACAGAAGTTGGACCTGTTTCTCAGTCGGGAAACTTTTCCCGAATGTGGGCACCGGTCCAGCGCCCGTATTTCCAGGGAGTAAGCGCACTCACGTGCTCCAACTCCTCCGGAACCGGATCAAGCCCCTGTGTGCCCCACGGATGGCACCTCAGAATGCGTGACACGGCTAACCAGCCTCCCCGCCAGACCCCGAACCGGTTGATGGCATCCTGCGCATAGTCAGAGCAGGTCGGCACATGCCGGCAACGCGGCCCCAGCAGGGGCGACACGGCGTTCCTATAAACCCAGATGAGGCCCAAGGCCAACCATTTGAATGGATTAGGCATCGCCGTTTCTCATGACACCCACGCTAGGCGGACAGGATTAATCATGTGTTAACCCTGCCCGCCTGCGAGGACAATCGGCAAGCGCGCAGGCCTAATATGCAAAGCGGACCCCGGCAACGAACGATGTTGCGTCCGTATCTTCACTGTGTGCACGGGCAAAATCAGCAGTTTCGCCCAGCTCCGCCTCATAGTTGATGCCGATATAGGGATTGAGGCCACCGGTCACCACATAATGAACGCGGAGTCCCGCCTCGACCTTGGAGAAACCGGGACCAATCTCACGTGCCTGATTCTCGCTGGCGCTGATGTCCAGTTCCACCAGAGGCTGCGCGAAAATCCGGCGCGTCAGGAAGATTTCGGTCTCCGCCTCCATGCGGAACGCCACGTCTCCATCGTCGGACAGATAGGCGTTGCCCTCGAACTCGATCCACTGCTCCAGCAGGCCGGTCAGGCCCACCGCCAGATGCGTTGTCTCCGGGTCCGGCGCCAAATCGTGGCGGAAGCCTGCCTGAACGTCGAAAAAGTCCGAGACCGGCCGCCGGTACAGCAGGTGCACCTCGGAGCTTTCAAACTCGCCACCGCCGGTGCTGCGCTCGGCCTCAATACCCAGCACAACCTTGTGGCTGTCATTGCCGATCACAAGATCACCCTCGACAAAGCCTACATCATCTCCGTCCTGAACCCGGTACTCGAGCCGTTCAACCGAGACATGGCTGAGGATCATGTTGTCCATCTCTGCTGCAACCGCCGGCAGGGTGGACGCAGCGAGCACACAGCCCGCCACCGCAAGACGCCCCCACATCAGTGATGCGCCTGTGCAGGCATGTCGGCATTGGCCATGCCCCACAGCTTTTCAAGCTCGGGATCAACCATCGCGGTGTCTTCAGGCCCGCCTTCCACAATGACCTTGCGGAACATGCCTGCCGCCATGTGGTACATGAGGTGGCAGTGAAACGCCCACTGGCCCGGTGCATCCACTTCCACGTCCGCCGAAATGGTGACGTTGGGCGGCACGGTCAGCACATGCTTGAGCGGGTTCCACTTGCCTGCTCCCACATCAACGATCTTCCACATGCCGTGCAGATGCATCGGGTGCGCCATCATCGTCTCGTTGATAAAGGTGAAGCGCACGCGCTCGCCATATTGCAGACGCAGCGGCTCTGCCTCGGACAGTTTCCTGTCATTGATGGACCACATATAGCGCTCCATGTTGCCGGTGAGCCGAAGCCTGATTTCCCGGTCATAGGGCCGCTCTTCGTAGAGTGGTTCCTGGGCCCGCAGATCAGCGAGCGACAGGAACTTGCCGCCATTGGCAGCATCCGGTTCAAGCCCCGAGCCCGGCGCATAGAACGGGTCATCATCTTCACCAGACATCATCGCACTCATGTCGTGGCCCATGGCGGAATGGTCCATCTTGGAATGGTCCATGGCCCCCATATCGTGCCCCATGGTGGCGTGATCCATGCCATCCATCGACCCATGGTCCATGTCCGCCATGGTGAGCCGCGGCGGATCACGCAACTCTGGAACCTTACCGGCCATCCCCTCACGCGGCGCAAGCGTGCCGCGGGCAAACCCGTCACGCGCCATGGTTTCCGCAAAGATCGTGAAAGCCTTGTCATCACGCGGCCGGACGATCACGTCATAGGTTTCCGCCACGGCGATGCGGAACTCATCCACCGGCACCGGACGCACATTGTTGGCGTCCGCCTGAACCACCGTCATCTTGAGACCGGGAATGCGGACATCAAAGAACGTCATCGCCGAGGCGTTGATGAAGCGCAGGCGCACACGCTCGCCGGGCTCGAACAGACCTGTCCAGTTCTGGTCTGCGTTCTGCCCGTTCATCAGATAGGTGTAGCCCTGTACGTCCGAGATATCAGACGGCATCATCCGCATCTCACCCCAGTCCAGCCGGTCCGAGATCGCGGCATCAAGACCATCCTCGGACGCATCACGGAAGAACTCGCCGACCGTGCGCTGGATGCCGTTGTAGTGATCCGGTGACCGCTTGAGGTTGCGGAACACCTGCATGGGGCTGTCTTCATGCCAGTCCGACAACACCACCGCATAGTCGCGGTCATAGCGGAAGGGTTCACGGCCCTCGGGCTCGATGATGATCGGGCCATACATCCCCGCCCCTTCCTGCAGGCCGGAATGGGAGTGGTACCAATATGTCCCCGCCTTTGGTGCCTTGAAGCGGTAGGTGAAGGTTTCACCCGGCTTGATGCCCGGGAAGCTCATGCCCGGCACACCATCCTGATCAAACGGCAGTACAAAACCGTGCCAGTGGATCGATGTATCCACTTTGAGGGTGTTGGTGACGTTGATGGTGAGGTCTTCGCCTTCGGTGAACCGCAACAGCGGTGCGGGCACCTGACCGTTGATCGCAAAGCCATCGACCGGCTGGCCGGACACATCAAGCGTGACCGGTCCTACCTCGAGGTCATAGGTCCCTGCTGTGGCTGGAACGATGCTCATGAGCAGACATAAAGCTGTCAGAATACGGAGTGTCATGACTGCTACTCCACATCCACCGTGCCGACCATGCCGGCCGCATAGTGGCCCGGCACGTTGCACGCAAACTCGATGTCGCCGCCGGACGTGAAGGTCCAGACGACCTCTCCGCTATCACCAGGCTCCAGAAGGACGCTGTTAGGATGGTCGTGCTTCATGGTGTGGCCATCGTCCCCCATGGGCGTGTTCATCATGTCGTGATTGATGTGATCCCCCATCAGGACCCCATGCTGCTGCATCATCATCATCTCGTCCTGATGAGCCGCGTGGTAGTCCGGCGTCCCCAGATTGAACTCGTGGACGAGTGACCCATTGTTCGTCACCTTGAAGCGGATGGTTTCACCCGCAGTCACGGTCAGCGTTTCCGGCTCGAAATAATTGTCATCCATCACGATCTCAATGATCCGGTCCGCATCTGCGGCTTTACCGGGTTTGCCAAACGACATAGGGCCGGCGATGGCTTGCTGCCCGCCATGCATTCCACCGTGGTGATGGTCGCCAGATCCGGCAGCAAAGGCATTGCCGGCGGCAAAGATCGCAAGCGCTGCAACCAGCGACGGCCAGTGATGAGTACGATTTCTGATAGACATTGGAATTCTCCGCGTAAGCACACACGGCAGCCTGTGACGCCACTCAACGGTGCTCGTGATTTGTCTGAAAAGTTCAACTCGCAGCGCCGTGAGAACGGCACTGGCTTAGCTCAGACGTGGCGGAGGCGGATCAAGCGTGAAAACCTTGCCTGCATGACTTGATGCATAGACCACGCCAAAAGGCGCATGGACCCAGGGTTGCGCAACACGCAACGGACCTAGCGAAGTCTTGAGACCGAGCATGCAGGATGCCGCCAGAGGACAGACCCGGAGTTTGGCAGAGTCCGTTTCCGGATCGGCAGGCATGTCGTGGCCTGTATGATCCATCGCCATCATGTCACAGCCGAAAGCATGTGCCCCCGCCATATCCGCCGACGCAAAGGCCGGAGCGGCAGCGGTAACCAGCATCAGGACGGACAGGAATCTGGCGATGAAGAAACGCATGCCGGAAAGATGCACCTTCCAGCGGGGGGAAGGTCAAGCGGCGCTGCGGGCCTCAATCTGGCCGATGGCGTCCAGCGTGGCCTCGAACGTCAGCAAGATCGACTGATGGCGGTTCTTGAAGTCGCGGGCGGGCTGGAGGACTTCCAGGTCTGACCATCTGCCGGCGGGAGGATCGCCCTCCTCCTTGAGCATGGCGCGCATGGTGTCGCGGACGGTTTCTATCTCCTGCCGCGTGGCACCAATGACATTCCGCGCCATGACCGATGAAGATGCCTGGCCGAGAGCGCAGGCGTGAACCTGATGGGAGAAATCGCTGACCTTGCCCTCCGCCATCTTCACATGCACGGTGACTTTCGAGCCGCACATCTTGCTGATGGCGCTCGCCGAGGCATCCGCATCATCCAGAACGCCGATCCGGGGAATGTCCCCGGCCAGTTCGAGAATGCGGCGGTTATAGACCTCGTTCAGGCCGTTTTCGGTCACGGTTTGGCTCATGGACATGAATTTGTGCCCAAAAGGGCAGAATTCCAAGCCCTCTTGTCATCCGGATTGCGTGAACACACGTACAAGTTAACGGTTTCAGGCAAGATTTCATCGCGGCTGACACCGCAAAAGTGCAATACTGTATGCGCACTTTAAGCAATGTGGACCGGGGGCTCCCGTGCCATATATCCAAGTACCGGCGCGCGTGCCGACAATGACTAAGTCTCGCTTCGCGCTCCGTTTTCACCAATGAAGCGCCTCGCCGCGCCTCATGCCCGGAAGCCTAATGACGATACCGGGACGGGGGGCCGCGCGTGCGCCAGGAAGGACTGACTACGATGGACGCCATGGTTGAAAAGATGGATGCCACCGATATGACTGAGACCGCCGATACGCGGCCCAGCCGCGCAGAAGCGGAAGCCGCAGTTCGCACCCTTATTTCATGGGCCGGCGACAATCCGGACCGTGAAGGCCTGATCGACACGCCTTCACGTGTGGTGCGCGCCTATGAAGAGTTTTTTGAAGGCTACGAAGAAGACCCATCAGAAGTGCTCGGCCGGACCTTTGAAGAGGTTGAGGGCTACAACGACATCGTGATGCTTCGCGATATCTCACTGGAAAGCCACTGTGAGCATCACATGGTGCCGATCCTCGGCAAGGCGCACATCGCCTACATGCCGATCAATTCAGTGGTCGGGATCTCCAAGCTGGCCCGCGTGATCGAGATTTATGCCAAGCGCCTGCAGACGCAGGAAACCATGACGGCTCAGATCGCAGACACCATTGTGGATGCGCTCAAGCCCGCCGGTGTGGCCGTGATGATTGAGGCGAAGCACCAGTGCATGACCACCCGCGGCATCAAAAAGCCTGATGTGGCCACGATCACGACCCAGTTCACGGGCGTGTTCAAGGACGATCCGCGCATGGAAGAGCGTTTCTTCCGCCTTGTGCGCGGCGACCGTAGCTACTAAAACGCTGCACCAGACATGATTTCTGCGGCCCTGCATATTATGTATGCAGGGCCGTTGTTATTTGCGAGTAGATGCCATGAGCACAAAACCCGAGTTTGCCCCCCGCGTGACCGTTGAGCAGGTGGAAGAAGGCCATGACCTGGCGCCAAAGTTTGACGCCAACGGCCTGATGCCGGTTGTGACCACGGATGTGCATACAGGCGATGTGCTGATGGTCGGCTACATGAATGACGAAGCCTTTGCCAAGGCCATTGAAACCGGCGAAGCCCACTACTTCTCTCGTTCCCGTCAGGCTGTCTGGCACAAGGGCGCGACGTCGGGCCTAGTGCAGAAGATCGTCGAGCTACGCATAGATGACGACCAGGACTCCGTCTGGATGAAGGTGGATGTCGCCGGGTCAGGCGCGTCCTGCCACGTGGGTTACATGTCGTGCTTCTACCGCGAGGTCCCCATGGGCAAGCGCGAGACTGAGGGCGACTTCAAGTCCGTGGTGCTGACCTACAAGGAAGACGAGAAGACGTTTGACCCTGTCGAGGTCTATGGAGACGCGCCGAACCCCACAAAGCTTTAGGGCTTAACGGTCTGCATCCCTAAGCACGTGGACCACCCCACTGCTCTCTGGTCATCTTGCAGAAGAAATGCGGCAGGCCGACATGGTCTCCATGATGGGTGAAAACGAAGCCCGCACCCTGCATGACCTTCTGTGAGGCAATGTTGCGAACGAGCGTGAAACACCACGCTTCTTCCAGGTCCAACCGCGCAAACACATCATCCACGCAGGGTCGGGCAAACTCGTGCCCCCGCCCCTGCTTCCAGAACTCCGGCACCACCGCGTACGCCATTTCAACGATCGGCTTGCCGTAGAACAGCACCAGCCGCAGGCCTGCATATGCACAGAACCGACCGGTCTGCTTGTCGGTGATGTGCCACAGGCCGAACCCGTTGATATCCCAATGGGCCGCCCAGTTTCGTGCCGCCACCCGGCTTTTGTCTTCGGGAAATGGCTTGCCATCCGCAGACAGTGTGTCGGTCGCCCGTGCGTCCGCCTGTATGAGCCGGAGATCCTGCCAGTCGTCCGGTTGGAATGGCCGGAACACCATCCGCTCGGTTTCGAGTTCCATGGGTCACTTCTCCTCAAAATCGGTGCGGCAAACCGTGACTTGCACATGTGGCGAATGCTGGCATCCTGCCCCCACCGTCGCAGAACAAGAGTCGTCTTGGCCGAAGGGCTGCGGACCATAAGGATTTTGAGGCTATGACGCGACCCCGAATTGGCTTGGCACTTGGCGGCGGCGTGGCCCGCGGCTGGGCCCATATCGGCATCATGCGGGTGCTGATGGAAGAAGGCATCAAGCCCGACATCATTGCCGGCACCTCCATCGGTGCGGTTGTCGGCGGGTGTTACTCCGCCGGCAAGCTGGATGAGCTTGAACTCTGGGCACGCAGCCTGACCCCGCGCCGGGTGCTCGGCCTGCTGGACATGACCTTTGGCGGCTCCGGCCTGCTTTCCGGCATGAAACTCGCCAAGCTGCTTGAGAACGACATCGGCGACATCGAGCTCCAACATCTGGGCACGCGGTTCATCGCGGTCGCGACCGAGCTGGCCACCGGCCATGAAATCTGGCTGCGTGAAGGCAAGCTCGTGCCGGCCCTCCGGGCGTCCTATGCCCTGCCTGCCGTGTTTACGCCCGTGAAGATCGAAGACCGCTGGCTGGTGGACGGCGCGCTGGTGAACCCGGTCCCCGCATCAGTCTGCCGCGCGTTCGGGGCGCGGCTGGTGATTGCCGTTTCCCTGTCCTCTGACACCTACGGTCTGGGCATGGTCACGGAAGGTGAGCAGATCAACAAACTGGATTTCGGTTATGACGAGCCGTCAAACGGCAATGCACCGTCACTCGCCCGCGCCATGGTCTCCCGTGCCACACGTCCGGACCGCGCGCTGGTGCGCCAGCTGTTCGGCTGGGACCAGAAAACGCCGGGCATCACGACGGTGATGATGGGCGCGCTCAACATCATTCAGGATCGTCTCGCCCGCATGCGCCTGGCCGGTGATCCACCGGACGTCATGGTGGCGCCGCGCATCGGCCATATCTCGCTGAGCGATTTTCACAAGGCGGACGAATGCATCAAGCTCGGCGAGGAAGCCGCCCGTCAGGCCATGCCCGTCATCCGCGAGGCCATGGAATTCCTAAGCGGCAAGCCGGACATGCCCGGCGAACCGGTATCTGAGTAGCGGCAATAAGCAGCCGTTGCACCCGGCACATCTCCAGTGCCGGGTGATAGTCGGCAAGAAGGCGACTCAAAACTCTTAGCCGCTGGCGATATACGCCTTCAAAGACTCGGCTTCGAGCTCTGCATCAGCAATACGCCGCTTCACAACGTCACCGATTGAAATGATGCCGGCCAGCTTGCCGTCTTCCGTGACGGGCAGGTGCCGCATGCGGCCTGACGTCATCATTTCCATAAGACGTTCCGTCGAGTCATGCAGGCTGCACGTCACGACTTCACGGGTCATGTAGGCAGAGACCGGTTCCTTGAGAGCATCGCAGCCACTGCGCGAGGTGGCCCGCACAATGTCACGTTCGGACAGAATGCCCGCCACGCGCTCTGCAAAGTCCGTCACGACGATGGCGCCAATGCGCTTCTCCGCCAGCATGTTGACCGCGTCCTGTAACGTGGCCTCCGGCGTAATCGTCGCAACATCCCGACCCTTGTCTTTCAGGATGCTAGTTACAGTCATCACACGCTCTCCCTATTCAGCGATGATGAAACCCACGCGAAGCACCGGTTTTCCGCAAAATCCGGCCAGCTTTTGGGTCTGACCGCGGGAAATACGTATGAGCCCCTCTCAGGCCCACTCCGCGCATACGAAACATGAGTATGAGCGCGACATTCCGACGCGACAAGCCAAGAAGATGAACAAGGTCAACAAGTTAGGTCAGCCATATTGACGCTTTTGTCGGCATTTGGACCGGTTTTAACAGCGTCCCACGGCCCCAATTCCGGCACATTGGCCCCATACTCCGCCCTATTGCCGAAAACGATAAGGACACCGGGCATATGATTCTGCGGCAGCAATACCTCAAACGCCTCAAGAGTGATCTTGATCGATGGTCCCAGCACGGCCTGGTGGATCCGGCCAAAGTCCCCTCGATTATCAAAGACGCTCAAGGCACCGGTGGGGGTACATCTTTGACAACAGTCCTGGCAGTGCTGGGCGTGGTCCTGCTCGGTTTTGCCGCCATGAGCTTTGTCGCCGCCAACTGGACGGACATGTCCAAGCTCACAAAACTTCTGATGCTGGCATTCGGCATGTGGGGAGCTGTCGGCATCGCCGTCTGGCGCATCCGCACAGATGAAGAGGAGCACGGGCTCTATACCGAGGCGGCCATTCTCCTGGCCGTCATCCTGTTCGGCGTCTCCATCATGCTGATCGGCCAGATGTATCATATCGGAGGGGAGTACTCCGACGGATTGATGCTGTGGATGGTCGGCGCGCTGGCAACGGCCTGGCTGGTGCCGTCCCGCGCTGCTCTCGTGCTGGCGATCATCCTGACACCCATGTGGAGCATTGCCGTGATCATGGAGGAGCCGGATCTCCTGCACTGGCAGTTCATCATCCCCATCTCCCTTGCGGGCCTGCTGGCTGCCGCCATGGGATGGCGGCCCGCCGCGCATCTCATCATCATCGCGTGGGGTGTGTGGTTTGCCACCGCTGCCCTGTGGCTGCTGGAGTATCTCGACTGGTCTGCCGACAGCGTGTTCGCGCTCGCTGCCATGGTTGCCCTGATCATCTTTGCCAAGGGACACATCGCAAACCGCCTCATCGCCCCGTTTGAAGATGCGATGGTCCATTGGGGCCTGCTGGCTGCCATGGGCACAGCCTTCTGGTTGCCGCTGGCAGCCGAGGGTCTGCTGCCGGATGAAACCAATTACATCTGGGTGGCGCTCGTTCTGGGCGCAATGGTCCTGGCAACCGGCGGCATGGCCTACATGCAGTCGCGGTTGGCCCTGCCCGACATGGCGGTTCTCACAGTGGCAACGGTGATCCTTGTCCTCTTTCCCTATGCCAGCCTCGCCTGGGGCGAGCTGGCCGGCTGGCTTTTCGTCATCGCCTATTTCGGGGCATCGGTCTGGTGCGTCAGCTATGGCACCCGCACCCACGACCGGTTCAGCATCAATCTGGGCTTTGCCGCCTTCGGGCTTATGGCGCTCTACGTGTATTTCGAAACCGTCGGCACGCTTTTGGATACCGCCGCCTTCTTTGCCGTGGGCGGGGTGCTGCTGATCGGCCTCAGTGTCGGCCTTGGACGGATCAGACAACAGCTGCTGGCGCGGCAAGCCAGAGCGGAAAAGGAGGCCTGAGCCATGATCAGCTGGATTGAAAACATCGCACGGGCACCCTACCGGTTGTGGGGCCTCATCCTCGCCGCCATCATCATGACGCTGCTGCTGGGCCAGATTGTCGTCGAGCGCATCACCCTGTTGTCATCCGGCACTGAAGTACGCCTGGCAACCGCTCCGGTTGATCCACGCGACATCTTCCGTGGCGACTATGTGATCCTCACCTATGACATCTCACGGCTCCCGGTGGACCAACTTGCTGAGGACCCGGATCAGTTCAAGGGCGGCGACACTGTCTATGTGACGCTTGCGGAGGATGATGCATCTGGCCTCTGGCAGGCGACGGCCATTCATCACCGGCAACCGGAAGCAGCCGCCGGCACCACTACGATCAGGGGGCGGATCGACTGGATGGATACAGCCCCTCTGACACCCACTGCGCTGCCAGGCGAGGAACCTGTCGAGGAACGCTGCGTGGGCTGCCGCAATGCGCGCATTTCATATGGCATCGAAAGCTACTTCGTGCCGGAAGGAACCGGCCGCGAGCTTGAAGACATGCGCGACGAGGGCAGCGTGACCGTGATTGCAGCCATCTCCGAAAACGGAACCGCCGCCATCAAGGGATTGATCCTCGACGGCGGCGATCCTGTGTATCTGGAGCCTCTGCTCTAGCAGAGCCGACTCTCAAAATGGAGCCTTTGCTCTAGCGGAGCGGGCGACTAGTCGTCTTTCTTGGTGTCCGGGAAACGGTTCATCGGGAACGGCTTCTCATCCTGGTTGAACGTGACATAGGCCAGGCACTGCCAGACGAACTGGACCAGGTTGCGGCTGAAGGTCTTCAGCTCCTCATTGCCTTCTCCGCGGACCAGAATGACCACGAACTGCAAGGCGCCGAGGAAAATCGAGATTGAAAAGGCAAGATTTCCGAGAAACCAGAAGCCAAGCATGAACAGCAGCCGGACCCAGAGCGCTTCATCTCCGTTCGCATCAGACCCGATGCGTTTGGTGTTGGCGTCATCGTTGGGGGTTTCACCGTCAGAAGAAGCTGTGGCGTCGCTCATTTTGAACAATCACTCCTGAAATATGGGTGCTCCGCAGGCAGTGGATGGTCCGGGTTTGGGGGACAACCTGTTTGCGCGGGGCGTGTTTTGGATTTGGGAAGTCATGCAACGCTTTCAATAGGTTAATCCCTATTTTCCGTAAGTTGCCTGTTATTCATCCGACTCAGCGCCCGGGTCAAAGCGTGGAAACAGCAGAATTCCGGCAATGAAGCCGCCCAGATGGGCTTCCCAGGCAATATTTGCGGTTTCACCGACAGCCCCAAGACCCAGCAGGCCGGTCAGCAGGGTCAGGCCGAGCCAGACAGCGGTGAACATCAGGGCCGGCCCACTGCCAAGCGCCTTATGCGCCGGACGGCGCGGCACGGCCCGCAGCTCTTCAGCCCCGTAATCAAAACCAAAGCGGGCCAGCGGCCCCTGCTTCTCAAACACAAACAACGCCGCCCCGGCCACAACACCCGAGATGGCGCCCGACGCCCCGACAAGGGCTGCAAGAGACCCGGCCTGCGCTCCGGCATAGACAATGCCTGCGATGACGCCGCACGCCAGATAGAAGAAGAGAAACCGCATGGTCCCCAACCGACGGGCAACCGGTGTGCCGAACGCCAGCAGCCAGACGGAGTTGAAGATCAGATGCATCCACCCGCCATGCAGGAAGGCATATGTCACCGGTGACCAGAAATCCGCATACATGCCGCCGGGAAACACAAACTGCGCCCCGTCAGCCGTCGCGCCATACCGCGCCGGGAAGAGCGCAAAGGTTAACAGAAACTCAAAGTCAGCCTGCGGGTCCATGAAGGACCGCGCCAGATGGATGCCGAAAAGCACAGCAACCAGCCCCACCAGCAAACCGGGAGCCCGAAAGATGGGGTAGCTCTGCTGGGGACCCGGCCCCGAACCGAAATCATTACTCACGAGTTAAGGCTCCGCCCTATCGCGCTGCTTTGAGCGCTGCTTCAACAAGTTCCAGCCTGTCATTGCCGAAATACATATCCGTCTTGTTAACGAACATGGTGGGAGATCCAAACCCGCCCCGCTCGATAACCTCTTCCGTATTGGCACGCAGGCGCCCCTTTACATCATCCGAGACAATCGCGGCCTGGTACCCCTCCCAGTCGAGCCCGACCTTGTCGCAGATGTCTTTCAGGTGTTCCGGCTGGGAAATGTCCTTGAGATCACCCCAGTAGGCTTCAAACGCGGCCCGGCTGTAGTCGACGATCTTGCCTTTATCCAGCGCATAGATGGCCCCGCGCATCACATCAACGGCGCGAACCGGGAAAACCGGCGGCATGCCGATCCTGATACCGCAGAACGTCGCCCAGTCCTGCAAATCCTTAACGTAGTAACGCCCTTTGACCGGATGCGGGTTGGCCCGCTGCTCGTAAACGCTCTCATTAACCTTGTTGAAGATGCCGCCCACGAGAACCGGCCGCCAGTCAATGATGGCACCTGCCCTTTCGACCACCGCTTCCACGCGTGAGAAGGCCAGATAGGTCCAGGGGCTGGAACAGTCATAAAAGAATTCGAGCGTTGCTGGCACGTCGTCTCTCCCAAATACCGGTTTTGCGTCGTTTTCGCCCCTAGATGGCCGTGTTGGGGCCGAATTGGCAAGCGCGCATCAATCCCTGCCCCGTTTATGCACGCGCGGCTTCGCTGATTGTCCCGCTTTGGATCAAACCGGGACATCTCAGACTGGCACGGTTCTGGCGATTGTCATCCACATGAACGGCCTCATCACCAGCCTGTCGCGCAGAACTGCCAATTCCATGGTTAATCCGTATCCGGATGACGCAAACAGACACTGGCATGGCCATTGCTCCTGTTGGTCTGCGCACCAATCCGGGCGCACCACGAATGAAGGAAAGCGACACGCCATGTTGGGCTCTACGCAAAACCAGAAAAAAGCTCAGACGCGCGCCGATTGGTTCGCTGCTGTAGCCGGTGGCGTTGCTGCCCTGGGCATTGCAGCCCTGAGCATGACGGCGGGTGAAGCTCTGGCGGCCAACGAGCCGTGGGAAGAGAACTACACCATGAATACGCCGTACGGTGACCAGCCGGGCGAAACAAACCGCGCCTTCAACCCGTCAACCCGCGATGCGAACGGGAACCGGGTCGTTTCCAATACTTTCACACAGTTCAGTAACACTGCTGGTGTTGCTGGGCAGGGTTCCGGCGTCGGTATCAATGGCTCTGCGTTGGCCGTTGGTAACCAGCTCAACGTCGTAACCAATGGCAACAACAACACAGTGATCGTCAACTCGACACAGATAAACAATGGCGATCAGGAGGCCGTTCTCAATGGCACGCTCGACCTTGACTAAGTCCCCGACAAAGACACGCGGCCCTCTGCGCGGCATTGCACTGACGTTCGGCGCACTGGCTCTGGCCGGTTGCATCAGCCCGGTTGCAGGCCCCAGCGGTACCTATGCAACGCCGATCGGCAACGCGCCGGTGATCAGCAACGAAACGCCGTACTCCACGGCGCTGCGCTGCCTGTCACGCCACGTGCGCGGCCAGGGCATGTCCGGTCCCCGCATCGCAGTTGGCCAGATTGCCGACTACACCGGCAAGGAAGAATTCGAAGGCGGCCGCAAGGT